>OGXE01000367.1_pt1 | contig 40397 bp, 36 predicted proteins | sample 1576181 | NCBI WGS metagenome assembly OGXE01 (sample SAMEA3541478, study PRJEB24748) | human gut metagenome | biome: human gut; feature: human-associated habitat; material: faeces | place: China | collected 2012 | reverse complement strand
CACAGAAGCTCGTTCGTGAATTGTTAAGTAAATACTATCATAATGCACCGAACGGTCTTCCCGGCAATGATGATACCGGTACCATGTCAACCTGGGCTGTTTTCTCTATGATGGGATTCTACCCGGCTTGTCCCGGCGATATGGATTATGTACTGACTTCGCCGACCTTCAATAAGGTTACCATCGATTTGAATAAGAAATTCTATCCAAAAGGTGAGTTAGTAATCGAATCCATGCATAACAATCCGGAAGACATCTATATTAAAGAAGTAACAGCCGACGGAAAGAAGCTAAAAGGCTATACTATTTCTCAGGAAGAATTGGTAAATGCCGGAACGCTTAAATTCATTTTGGAAGATACGCATAAATAAGAGATAAAAACATGGCAGAAATAAGCCCTGGAAGTTTTGAAACTTTCCAGGGCTTTCTATTTCGAATATAGGATACTTGATAAATAATAAATCCTTTTACCTTTGTAGTCATCGGTTTTTCCTTTATTTTTGCAAAGACAGAATTAAAAAACTTTTTCTGCAGGGGATAGTCGGGGGAGGACACGCCCTCGACCTCGATCTCTGTTGCCTTGACTTCGAGCGGCTGCTTGGCCTCGGGCGTCAGCACGACGGTGCCGCGCACGATGAGCGCGGCGCCCACGTTCTGCGCGGCGATCTCCTTATAATTAGAAAGAGAATTCGCATCCATCACGACCTGCAAATTGCGGAAGCACGAGCCGTCGTTCAGCTCGATGAATCCGAAGGTCTTCATATCGCGGATGGTCTTCGCCCAGCCGCATACGGTGACGCTTGCGCCGCCGTACTGCTCTTTGTCGGCGAAGAGCGCGGCAATTCTCACTCGTTCCATAATAATTTTCCTTCCTTTTGTGGGTTTTCACGGGATAATAGAGGTATTATATGCCACTTCCCGTGCAAATTCAAGCCCCGCTTTGTATTGACTTTTGACAAGTTGTGTGTTATCATACAGCCTTACCTCAAAAGGTAAACGTGAAACTTTCACCTATTACTTTACAGGAGGATTTTTAACTATGAACAAGTATCTGGATATCGCCCCCGAGGTTGCCGAGGCCCTTGCCGCCGGTAAGCCCGTCGTGGCGCTCGAATCCACCATCATTTCCCACGGCATGCCCTATCCCCAGAACGTGGAGACCGCGCTCAAGGTCGAGCAGATCATTCGCGACGCGGGCGCCGTGCCCGCGACCATCGCCATCATCGGCGGCCGCCTGAAGGCGGGCCTTTCCAAGGAAGAGATCGACTACCTCGGCCGCACCGGCGCGGGCATCCCGAAGGCTTCCCGCCGCGACCTGCCCGTGCTCGTCGCGCAGGGCAAGGACGGCGCGTGCACCGTCACCACCACGATGATGATCGCCGACATGGCGGGCATCCGCGTGTTCGCCACCGGCGGCATCGGCGGCGTGCACCGCGGCGCGCAGGAGACGTTCGACATCTCCGCTGACCTCGAAGAGCTGGCCAACACCTCCGTCATGGTCGTGTGCGCGGGCGCGAAGTCCATCCTCGACCTCGGTCTGACGCTCGAATATCTCGAGACCCACGGCGTGACCGTCATCGGCTACGGCACGAGCGAGCTGCCTGCGTTCTACACGCGCAAGTCCGGCTTTGGCGTCGACTACGAGCTCGACACGCCGGAGCAGCTGGCCAAGGCGTTCCACGTCAAGCGCGAGCTGGGTCTGCGCGGCGGCTTACTCGTCACGAACCCGATTCCCGAAGAGTACTCCATGGACAAGGAAGTCATCGACAAGGCCATTGCCGAGGCCGTGGAGGACGCGAAGAAGGACGGCATCCACGGCAAGGCCACGACGCCGTATCTGCTCGCCAAGATCAAGGACCTGACCGGCGGCGACAGCCTGGATTCCAACATCCAGCTCGTGTTCAACAACGCGCGCCTCGGCGCGGCGGCGGCTGTGGAGCTCAGCAAGCTCGAAAAGTGAGATATTTTGTCATCTATCTCGCCGCGATCAATATTCTGACGTTCTGCGTCTACGGCGCAGACAAGCGCCGCGCCAAAATTCAGGGCGCGCGGCGCGTGCCCGAAAAGACTCTATTTGCACTCGCGCTGCTGCTCGGCAGCGCGGGTGCTCTTTTCGCAATGAGGGTCTTTCACCACAAAACGCGGCACTGGTACTTCAAGTTCGGCATCCCCACGATCTTACTCGCGCAGATCGCTCTGGGGGTGTTCGTGTATGTGCGGTTTTTCGCGGCGTAAAAAATTTTTGGGAAATTTTCGGGTTTTGTGAAACAAAACAGACGTTTCTTGCGTCTAATTAAGGAAGCAAAGGGAAACTGGGCGAAGAGGGAAGATAAAGAATTTATGAATTTTCCATTTTCCTGTTCCCTTATTTCCCGCGGCATGGTAAAATGCCATGTATGAGAAAGGCTCTGTGCGCGCGGAGCCGACAACAACAAACACGAAAGGATGAAGATCACATGAAAAAATTTCTCTCCTTGCTATTGGCTCTGACCATGGTGTTGAGCCTCGTCGTCGTGCCTGCAAGGGCGGCTGATGGTGATGAGGCCACAATTGCAGCCGCATCTTCAAGTATTGTACGCGGAGCAAGTACTTCTGTGCTGGTTACAGCTCCTACTACTGAAGGGCATTCTATTAAACTCGGCTCTGGAAGTTGGCGCAGCAACGACACCTCTATTGTCACGGTTGTTGGTAACGATAGTGGTGCTACAGTTACCGGCGTTAAAGCAGGTACGACTAAAGTTGTATTCAGCTATACGCTTGTAACTACTGGTGACAACTCGACTACAACAGAAGAGGCCAAAACCGCAGAGGTTTCCATTACGGTTACGGATAGCATTGTCCCGTCTGATGTTGCATCTGTCACCTTTAATGGCCGTACTTACAATAACACCAACAGCGGATGCACGGTGTATTACCTTTCTTCTGAAATTAGTAAACTGGGCACAAAAGACGGCAACTGGTCTATTACCTCTTCTACGGTCACTTTAACGAGCGTTTCTTACAATGAGCAGAGCCACAAGGCAACGCTTAGCCTGTCTAAAGCTCAGGGTGAGGGTCAACAGCCGCTTACCGGCAGTCTTGAGGTTACCTGCACACAGGCTACTGTTCCTAACGATAAGATTACCGTTAGAACTACTGCTGATTCCGATGGAAAGTACCGCGCTGGCACGGAGTTAACCCTTTCTGTTCCCGACAGCAGCAACAAGAATAGCCAGAACGTCCGTTACGTTTGGAGCGCAACCAAGGATGGCACGGCGCTCCCCTCTGTGACGGTTTCCAGTGCAAACAAATGGACGCCGAGCGCAGCGGGCAAGTACATCCTTACCCGCACCGTGTATGAGGGAACTGCTGAAAAAGCAAACGAAGTAGGCACGCAGACGTCTAACGCGATTGAAGTTAAGGAAGATAATTATAAAACTACCGTTACTGCACCCCTCACTTCTTTAAGCGTAGCGGCTAATTCAACAGCAATTCCGTATTCGTTTGTCTTTAAAGACTACCGCAGTTCGACTGCCGGTGTCATTGTTCCTTTAGACAGCACAAGTGTTACATGGAGCGTTTCCGGTGGAAATGCCAAGTTCCAAAACAACAGTACCACCTATACTGCTCCGGGAACAACACTTGGAACAGCTAATGCGATTCTCACTCCCGGCACGACGGCCGCGGCCAATATTACGGTCACAGCAACGTTCACTTATCAGAACAAGACCTATACAGTTAGCTTCCCCAACCTCAGCATTATCAGCCTGACGGCTAAGCTGAACGCGACTTATTATGGCGCCGGCAGCAACTATACCAGTTCCTCTCTGGCGTACTATGCAGATTCCGCCATTAAGAGCTATTCCTATGCGCAGCTCGCTAGCGGAGAGTCTGTCTCGTCTGTGCTGATCGATACCATCGGTATGAACAGCAACGGTCTCGGCCAGTTCAGCAACGTCAGTTCTGCATCGATCACCTTTACCCCGTATGTCAACAGCTTCGGCAAGGCTACCTTTACCGGCACGGCTGTGACCAACAAGAACAACCGCTTTGCGATCACATTCTCGATTCCCGTTACGCCCGTGCCCGTGAACAGCTTCGACAGCCAGACTGCCGAGCCGATCAGCACCAGTTCTGTCAACACGAGCTATAAGGTGTCTGCTCCCTCCGGCTACACCAAGTTCTATGTTCTCGGCAACAGCAGCAATCTGAGCACCAATCAGACGATTGATTATTCTCAGTACAGCGCAGCGCAGCTGAACAGCATGGGCTACACCAGTAGCACGCTGCCTAGCACCTATTTCGGCACGAGCGGCCAGTGCACGCTGTATGTCATCGCTTGGAATGACTCTACCAGTTACACGAGCTACAGCAGATATTACTGTGGCCCGATGACCGTTACCCAGACCAACTACAACATTCAGTACAACGGTGTGGCCGGTGAGACCGTCCAGTTCGCGCAGAGCGACTTCAACGACTTCATGAACAAGGTCGCTGAGGCCCGCGGCGACGCCAGCAAGACCAAGTCCTATCCCTATGTCACCTTCGATTACGTGACCTTCTCCCTGCCCACCACCGCGCAGGGCACGCTGTACTATGGCGGCACCGCCATGTCCACCAGCAATTCCTCCGGCGCGTTCAACCGCAATACCAAGGTCACCAACCTCGATAGCGTGACGTTCGTCCCCAACGCCAAGTCCACCGCGAAGACCATCACGCTGAACTTCACCCTGTACGCGACCCGCTATTCCAGTTCCTCCACGAGCCGCGGCACGACCGTGAGCTACTCCGGCAGCGTCGTCGTCAACCTCGTGCGCGAGGACATCAAGTACACCGTCTCTCAGGGCGACAGCGTCCGCTTCGACGAGAGCGACTTCCTCAGCTACCTGCGCTCCACCAAGGGCTACAGCAGCAACTACACCATCGACTACGTGACCTTTGACCAGAGCGCCGTCTCCGCCGTCAACGAGGGCTCGCTCTACACCTACTACAACGGCTACAACTACGGCGGCTCCATCAAGACGACTGACAAGTTCTACTACAGCGCCACCGCCAGCCAGAACGCGCTCAGCGACGTCGCGTTCCTTGCCAGCCGCTACGCCAAGACCGGCGAGACCGTCTACATCCCGTTCACCATCTACGCCCGCTACGGCACGACCGGCACCGGCACCCGCCAGCTCACCGGCACCGTGGCCATCAAGATCGGCCAGACGATGAACTTCATCGATGTCAAGACCACCGACTACTTCTACAACTCCGTCAAGTGGGCCGTCGGCAAGAACATCACCAACGGCACGTCCAGCACCACCTTCTCCCCGTACAAGTCCTGCACCCGCGCCGAGATCGTGACGTTCCTGTGGCGCGCCGCCGGCAGCCCGGAGCCGACCACCACCCGCAACCCGTTCCGTGATGTCAACGCCGTCACGCACTCGAGCTACTACAAGGCCATCCTGTGGGCCAGCCAGAAGGGCATCACCTCCGGCACCAGCACCACGGCGTTCTCCCCCGATCAGGTCTGCACCCGTGCCCAGATCGTGACCTTCCTGTACCGCTACGCGGGTCAGCCCAGCGGCTACTACTCCAACCCGTTCAAGGATGTGGGCGCCACGAGCGAGGCGAGCTATTACAACGCCATCCGCTGGGCCGTCGGTAAGGGTATCACCTCCGGCACCAGCGCTACGACGTTCTCCCCGTATGCTTCCTGCAACCGCGCCGAGGCCGTGACGTTCCTGTATCGTTACACCAACGGACTTTAATGCTTAAAACGAAAGCCCCGCTCAGCGGGGCTTTCGTTTTAGCTTTTTGCGCTCTGCGGCAGCGCACGCGCCGTAGGCGCGCACGTTTGCGGAGCGAGAAGTGTAAATCCTGACGCACATGTCGTCAGGATTTACGATTTCATTTTATTTCGCCGCTTGCGGCGAAACTCTGCGAGGCTTTTTGGGGGCGGGCCCCCTTGCCCCCCTGTAAGGCGACTGACGGGGGGCGGGCGGGTTGCGTTTACTCTTTTCCATTCTGTAAACTTTTGTTCAAACGCCTTTACGGGGGTTCAAAAAGCGTGTAGAATGGCAGCATCAAGATTTTAGGAGTGTTTTTTGTGAACAAATTCCGCGATGCCCTTTACCGCTTTATGTATGGCCGCAACGGCGTAGATGCGCTGAACTGGGCGCTCGTGATCCTTGAGCTGGCCGTGAGCATTCTGAGCTCGATCATCCGCGTGCAGGGCGTTTCCCAGGCGCTGTACTTTGTGTCGATGGTGCTGATGTTCATTGTGCTCATCCGCATTTTTTCGCGCAATCTCGCGCGCCGTCAGGCCGAAAACGCGAAGTTTCTGGCCTGGTGGACGCCGAAGGCGAACGCCATCCGCGGCGCGAAGGCACGCCGCGCCGACAAGGCGCACAAGTACGTCCGCTGCTCCTGCGGCGCGTACTGCCGCGTGCCGAAAAACATCGGCAAGGTCGAGCTCACGTGCCCGAAGTGCGGCAAGAAAAGAGTCGTGAAAACGTGAAAGAAAAAATCCGTCCCGCGGGACGGATTTTTTTGTAAGAAAACCGGTTTTCCGCCGTCCTATAGACAGAAAGGGGGGTGAGGGCGCTGACGAATTTTGAAGAGGTGTACGCCGTGTACTTTGACGATGTGTACCGGTATCTGCTTTCGCTGTCCGGGAGCGAGAGTACCGCCGAGGAGCTGACGAGTGAGACGTTTTTCCGTGCGATGGACGCCCTCGACCACTTTCGCGGCGAGTGCAGCGTGCGCGTGTGGCTCTGCCAGATCGCGAAGAATCTCTATTATTCGCAGCTGCGGCGCGAAAAGTGCCTCGCCCCGCTCGAAGACTGCCAGATCGCTGAGGAGAGCCACGAGGAGGAGTTAGAAGATCACAGCGAGGCCGCGCGCATCCAGGAATTGCTGCACGCGCTCAGAGAGCCGTACAAGGAGGTCTTCATGTGGCGCGTGTACGGTGAGAAGAGCTTCCGCGACATCGGCGCGCTCTTCGGCAAGACGGGAAACTGGGCATGCGTGACGTATCACCGCGCCAAGCGCATGATCCGCGAGGGATTGGAGGACGACTGAAATGGACAAAACTTGCAGCATCGTGCAGGACCTTCTGCCGCTCTATGAGGAAGACATGCTGCGCGAGGAGACGAAGGAATTTGTGGACGGGCATTTAGCGCAGTGCGCGGCCTGCCGCGCCGAGCTTGACGCGCTGAAGGCGGACGTGACGCCCGCAAGCGTCAGCGCGCAGCCGCTGCGCGACTTGAAGCGGCAGCTTCGACGCAAGAAGCTGACCGCCGTGCTGCTGGCCGTCACGCTCGCGCTGACGCTGGCGACGGCGGGGTTCGCGTACCTCACCGCGCCGCAGTATTTGCCGTACAGCGAGACAGAGTGGGCGATCTCGCGCTCGCCCAGCGCGCTCGCGGACGACGGCTCGGCAGCGGATGGGCTTCCTGATCTCAGCGGCGCGGAGAGCATCTCCGTCAGCCTGCTTGTGCCGGTCTCCGGCGCAGAGGTCACGAACACGCAGGACCCCAACAGCAGCAAAACCATCTACTTCATCACCGCATGGCGCACGCCGCTCGACACATGGCGCGGCGCATTCGACAAAACCGGGGGCACCCCGAACACACACAGCGCAAATGATCGCACACAGCGCGAGGCGGACGCACTGCAAGGCGTGCTCGCCAAGGCGGAGTCCGCGCGCACGCTCTTTACGCTCGACGCCGCGAACTGCGCGGCAGTCTGCTATTCTCAGAACAACGGGCAGGACGATGTGCTGCTCTGCGGCAGCATGAACGGCGGTGTCATTTCGCTGCCGAGGCTGGCGTTGGGCTATTACGTTTTGCTATCGTTAGCACTCCTTATTACGCTGGGTATTGCATTTTTCGTCTGCCGCAGGAAGAAAACGGGCAAAGCGCTCGGCTATCTCACGCTGATTCCCGCGAGCTATCTTGCCGGTCATCTACTCGTCAAGGGTTTCACGACGACGAGCTACCAGATGCAGCGCGACTTCTCGCTTATTATCCTCGCCGCCGCGCTGATCTACGCCGCGGTCATGCTGGCGATCAACCTCTGGCGGCAGAAGCGGGAGAAGGTGTAAAAGAGGAAGAGACGCATTCGCGTCTCTTCCTCTTTTGCAATCAAATTCGAATGCTCAAGGTCCTTTGAGCAAAGCCGTGATAGTCCGCAAATGCGCTTTGCAGGCCGTCGATCCCCTGCGTTTCCCATCGGTCTGCCAGATACAGCATACCGCACATACAGGCAAACTTTTCATAGTACGATCCGCAGACCGCCTCTTCAAGAAACTGCTTTTGCCTGTCTGGGTCCGTCTCCGTAAGCGCGAGGCGCAGTTTGGCACGGCTTGCTGCTGCGACCTCGGTAAGCTGCGGTGTATGCCAGTCTACACAGTCGATTTCTGTCGCCTGATAGGAGAGAAGATGGGCGAATCCCTCATGAAATGTGTAAGCATCCAATCTTGTCAAATAGTCTGTACTTTCCAATGCGGCATCTGCCGCCGGATAGCGGTGTCCAATCAAGAGATGCGTAATCTCATGGGTCAGCAGATTCCGAATGATGCTGTCGAGCTGGTCGAGCTCCGCATAATTGCACCAACGGATGAGGTCAAAGATGAGATGTGCCTGCCCGTCGGGCGAGTGTGCCGCAACGGCGTCGTAAGGCTCGGGATAACCGACGATCAAATCAAGTGTCGGCTGTACCGCCTCCCAATCGGGGAAAAGCGCGTCCCAAATCGGGCGGTTGACGGGGACAAAGTGCGCAGCCGCTTCACAGATACGGCGTTCGAGCTTGCGCACAGTCTCTCGGAGAGCAAGATCCTCAGGCGGCGGAGTAAATGCATTCCTGCCAAGATCTGACGAAACCGAGGTGTGTTCAAAGAGCCATGAAGCACGAAAAGCGTCGACGCAGCTGCTCTCGATATATGCCTGTGCGATCGAACTGTCAATCAGCATTTTCAGTCCCTCTCTTTACGAAAAACCTCTTTTGCCGTAACAGACAAAAGAGGTTTTTCCTTGGCGCAGCGGGAGGGATTCGAACCCTCGTGAGGTTTCCCTCAAACTGATTTCGAGTAATTTCGAAACTGTTCCACTTAGACGTCACATCGAAGCAGTACACGGTAGTTACTATGCCTTGAACCCGTTGAAAAATCAGGATTTTTTGAGTATTTGATACAAGAAAAACAGGGGTGGCAGGCGCTTTCGCATTTTCCGAAAAATGCGAGCAAAAATGGACAAAGGATAGAAAACAGGATAGACCACATTTCTGAGAATCATTGGTTTTCTCTGCTGTCGGCAATCACCAGAAGGGAGAACTGAAATGGATCTGCTGACCTATTATTCGGATCTTGCAGTAGCATATCCGGAGTATATTACACAAAAGCAGTTTTGTGAAGTGTGCGGGATATGCCACAAGACTGCATATAATTTGACCCGGCGCGGAGAAATCTCATATGAGATAGTAGATACCCCTACCGGGCGTATTCATCACATTAAGCTCACAGATGCACTTGCCTATCTTTACAAAAAGGATACGCTTTATGGAAATGATGAAAATGTAAATCGGCAAATATATGAGGTGCTGCAGGCACATTTTTCATACCTGCCCGATCTCCTTCGGACACAGCAAATCAGGGAACTGACAGGGTTTTCAATGACCGCTATTCAACGCTGGGTACTCGAAAAGCGTATTACTGCCATACTCGGAAGAAAAGGGTGGAATATTACAAGGGATTCGCTTGTAACCTTTCTTTCGTCGTCCTATTGCCTACGCGGAAATAGAAAACCCCAAAAATTTCAAGCTCTGTTGCAAAAGTGTACCGAGCAATTAAAAATTTGAAATCTCAGGGCAGGGATTCCCCTGCCCTTTTATATCCCCATAGAATGTGAGGTGAACGCTATGGCCTTATCCCTGCCCTATTACTATGGACATTCTGGTGAACAATACGCTTTCTTTCGCATTCCAAAACTGCTAATCACCGATAGCCGGTTTGATGGCGTTTCCTCTGATGCAAAGCTATTGTATGGACTGCTACTTGATCGCATGGAGTTGTCCTATCGAAACGGTTGGGTAGACGACCAAAATCGTGTCTTTATCATTTTTACGGTAGAAGAAGTCATGGAAACCCTGCGCTGTCGCTCTGAAAAGGCGGTGCGCCTATTCGCAGAATTGGACAGCAAAAAAGGTATTGGTTTGATTGAACGAAAGCGGCAAGGACTTGGAAAACCGGCTATCATTTATGTGAAAAACTTTGCCGGCGATATATCCTAAATAAATCGAAAGTCCAGACTTTCGATTTTCGAAAATCATAGATGTGGCCGGAGTCTGCGCTTCTGTGACTTTCGATTTTCGAAAGTCTTGATTTTCGGTTTTCGAATTTCTTGACTTTCGAAAATCGAAATCTAATAAGACTGAGATATAGCAAGACTGAGAATAGAAAGAATACCACCCGAAAAAAGAATAACCGTAAGAAGCAACAGCTTTGTTAGAACAGGGGCCGCAAGGCCCCTTTTTTGTTGGAGGAGGTGTCCCATTGAAAACAATCGCACTGGCAAATCAGAAGGGCGGCGTGGGTAAGACCACCACAGCCGCCAGCCTCGGCATTGGTCTTTCTCGGCAAGGTAAAAAAGTTCTGCTGATCGACGCCGATGCACAAGGCAATCTCACGCAGATGTTGGGCTGGTCGCAGCCCGACGAATTATCCCCCACGCTCTCCACCCTGATGGAGAAGATCATCGCGGAGCAGCCCATCACCCCCGGTGAGGGCATTCTGCACCACCCGTCCGGTGTCAATCTTGTCCCCGCCAATATCGAGTTGTCAGCACTGGAGGTCACGCTGGTCAACACCATGAGCCGTGAAACGGTGCTGCGGCAATATCTGTCTACGGTGGCGGACCGCTATGACTACGCACTCATCGACTGTATGCCGTCCCTCGGTATGCTGACCATCAACGCCCTGACCGCTGCGGACAGCGTGATTATCCCTGTGCAGGCGCAATATCTCCCCGCAAAGGGGCTGGAGCAGCTTTTGCGAACCATCACCCGCGTGAAACGGCAGCTCAACCCGAAGCTGGAGGTGGACGGCATTGTACTGACGATGGTGGACAGCCGCACCACATTGGCACGGGAGATCAACGCACTTGTCCGCAAGACATACGGCGGTCATGTGTTCGCAAGCGAAATCCCCCGGTCCATCAAGGCGGCAGAGATCAGTGTGGAAAACAAAAGCATTTACGACCATGACCGCAGTGGCAAGGCGGCGCTGGCGTATGAAAATCTGACGAGGGAGGTGTTGAGCCTTGGCAAGCAAATTAAGCGGCATCGAACTGACCCGGTACGATGACCTGTTCAAAACGGACGCGGAGCGAGAAGCTGACCGGCAGGAGCGGATTCAGATCGTTCCCGCAGCAGAGGTTTTCCCATACTCCCGCCAGCCATACACCATTGACCGCCCCACGCCTGATCTGGTGCGCCTCATGGACAGCATTGAGCACATCGGCATCGCTGAGCCGCTGATCGTCCGTCCCCGCGACACTGGCGGATACGAGATCATTTCCGGCCACCGGCGAGATTACTGCGCGAAGGCCGTGGGGATGGACACCCGCCCCGTCATCGTCCGCAATTACAGCGACGAGGAAGCGGACATCCTTGTGGTGGACTACAACATCAACCGCGAGGACTTGCTGCCCAGCGAGAAAGCCAAAGCCTACAAGCTGAAGCTGGACGCCATGAAACGGCAGGGACAGCGAACAGATTTAACATCGGACCAAGTTGGTCCGATGTTAACGGGAGTGCGTACAAACCAAGTCTTAGCTGAGCAGGTTTCAGACAGCAAAACACAAGTGCAGCGGTACATCCGCTTGAATAAACTCATTCCGCCGCTGTTGGAAGCCGTGGACAGCGGCACCGTCAAATTCGTCCCCGCGGCAGATTTTCTCTCCCACCTGTCCGAAAAAGAACAGACCTACCTCTTGCTGGTCATGGAGCGCGATGAGGTATCCCCATCGTTGGGACAGGCTCAGCGGCTCAAGCAGCTCAGCGGCGAGGGAAAATTGGAGAATAACATCATCGACCTCATCATGCGGGAAGAAAAGCCCTTGGAGCGCAAGGTCACCATCCGCAATGACCGGCTGCAAAAATACTTCCCCGCCAGCTACACCCCAAAGCAGATGGAAGATGTCATCATCAAGCTGCTGGAGGGCTGGCACCGCAAGCGGCAGCAGGAGATGAGTCGATAATGCTTCTGCCGGGGCATTTGTTGACATCGGACTGGCGTGTTGCTATGATGCGAGCATCAACGAAAAGTGAGGTGCCGCAAGTGGCTTTGCAAGACGATAGAAAAAACAATGCCGATGGTCACTGTGATTGGGAACAGAATTTGCCGGAGTTTTTGCAGGAGTCAATCCAAGCTATGGTCAGCGCGTGGGATAAGCTGGATCGTGGTGAAGAATATTATCTCTGGGATTGCGATTACTGTTCTCTGCAAAGCGACATCAATAACGCGGAGGTAAACCGGATCATCAGTCCTGAACAGGCATGGTATCTGCGCGAAAAGTATTTGCGAATGGAGCGTGAAGTCGTAGAATGACCGCGAATCTACGCTGCCTGTCGGAACAGAAGATTTCAATGAAAACGGCACGGTTTCCCGTGCCGTTTTGCATTGCAGCCGCCGAGACAGGCGGCTTTTTTCATGAGCAAATTGGAGGTGATTTCATTCAACAAGCAGATTTTTCATGCAGTGTCCCTCTCAGGCGGCAAGGACAGTACGGCTATGCTCTTGCTGATGATTGAACGAGGTTTGCCCATAAACACGGTCCTTTGGGCAGACACGGGCATGGAATTTCCGGAAATGTATGACCATATCCGCAAGGTGGATGACTACCTTTACCGGGAGCGTGGTATCCACATCACCATGCTCCGTCACCCAAAAGGCTTTGAATACCTGATGTTCGAGGAAGAAAAGCAAAAGCCATCTTCCATCGAAAACCGGCAAAGGCTGGGTGTTCCGCTTTACGGAAACGGCTGGCCCGGCGTTAAGGTACGATGGTGTACGGGGCAGCTTAAAACGCATCTTATCAGCAAGGAGGTCAATCGGCTCAAGGGCGAGTATCAGGCTCTCCACTATGTCGGTATCGCAGCAGATGAGCCGAAACGTATCAAGAACGAGCAGTATCCGTTGGTGGACTGGGGTATCACCGAAGCAGAGGCTTTGAAACTATGTTACGACCGCGGTTATGACTGGGGCGGATTATATGAGATCTACCACCGCTGTTCCTGTTGGTGCTGTCCCCTCCAGCGGATCGACGAACTGAGAAAGCTGCGGCATCACCACCCGGAATTATGGAAAAGGCTCCGCGATATGGATCAGCGGGCTATCGCCCAATTTGGGCATAACCCTTTGGGACAATTTAAGCAAAATTGGACAGTAGAACGATTGGAACAGAGATTTGCAGCGGAAGATGCTCAAATCTCTGTTTTTCTATCTTCTGGAAAGGACAGCACCATGACAGAAAAGCAGAAGCAGGAGTGCAGCGAGGTGGAAACCATGCTGCAAGGCACACCGAAGCAAAATGTTCTGATCTCCTTTGATGGCAAACCACCGAAAACGCTGGAAGAATTGGAAAAGGAGCAGAAGCGGCAAAAAAAGAAACATAAGGATCGGGGTGAAGCACGATGACGAACTATCAGAAGCGAAAAGAAAAGAATGACGAGTACCGCAGCAAAATCATGCGGTTTACCTTCCAACTCTCCCTCGGTGATACCGAGGTGCGGGAATGGTTTGAACAGCAACCCGAAAAGGGTGCCTATCTCAAAGACCTAATCTTACGGGATAAAGCGGAGCGGCTTGGGTACAGGGAGCAGAAAAGCGCAGAACCCGACAAAGCCGGTGACTACGAGATTATACAGTCCATTCGTATGGGTGGGCGCGTTCTGCTTATGGGGTTCAATCCGAAGGACGAAACCTATATGACCTGCTATCAGCAGTACAATTTTCTCGGAGAAACAATGTATCCCGAAGCACTTGCCTGTAAGAGTTATCTGGAAATTGCAGAAACCTTTTTGAATCGCTTGCAGGCACAGGTCGAAAAAGTCAAAGCATTCCGTGCGGCCCGAAATGTCCCCTATGCCGTTTTAGGCGCGGAGGCTTGCCTTCCTCCATCAGAGGAATCTCTGCAAGGCAAGCTGATCGTTCTCCGCCCCACCAGCCTTGCACCGGAATACCGCACGGCAGACTGTCAACTCGGCTTCGCGCTGAGTGGATTTGGCTGCACACCCGGCGCACGCGGGCGTGCGGTTTACTTCGAGGAATTGTATTCCGGGGAACGATGCCGGTGGGACGCTTCCGACATTCTTGGCGTAGCCAATCCAGAAAAGATACCGGATTGGGCGAAAGAAAAGCTGAGAGAATATGAACAAAAGCGTACTGAGCCGAAAAAAGAAAGAGGTACAGCACGATGAGTGACCGTGAGCCGGTAAACATCATGGGCGTTATCGCCTTTCCAAACCCTAACAAGGAAGAGCGCGTGATCCGCTTCACCGACAGTGAATACCACACGCTCTTTACCATCAAGGACGGGGAAAGCATCGTCATTAACCGCTTTGACGGTGAAAAGATGGTTTTGCCCTGTAAGTACATTGACGATTGCCATGTCTGCGTCGGCAACTCCGCCTATCATATTTGCGAGTTTGCAGAAATGCAGGAACGCAGCGGCAATACCTATGTTCCCAGAACGCCGAAAATCAGCGCCGAGATCGGCACCTATGAAATCTACCAAATCCCTGCAATCGCTGATGTAGACTACTGTTTCCGGCCTTATGCAGAGGCAAAGGGAAAACTCCAGAACGCTGATTATCAGCGTTCTTACGCCGGTATGTTCGCAAAGGAAAATTCGCTGGAGCATCTATGGGCAAAGCACAACAGCGACCACCGCCCCTTTGCCCGTCGAATGCGTTCCCTGTCCGTAAGCGATATTGTGGTACTGACGCAGGGTGGAAAGAAAACCGCCTACTACGCAGATACCTTCGGTTTCCAAGAAGTGCCGGAGTTTTTAGCACGTCAGAGAGTGCAAAAGAAACACAGAGAGCGAGGTGAAGCCAGATGAGGTATGGCGTAAATCAAGTTCACTATGAGGAGGTCACAATTTTTGACCAACCGGCATTGTTTACAGAATGCCGCATTGACCAAGCTACCGTGCCGGAGGGCGTATATCGCTACGAGCTGCGACATGGGGATGAGGATTGGGGAGAACCGAGGGAGTTGGCCCGAAACCTCATGGTCAACTTCTATGGCACTGTCCTCACTCGTGAGCCGTTCCAGCTTCCCATTGATGGGTGGATTCCGCTGGAGAGCGGCAGCCTTTCCTTTCAAGATGGCGGATGCCGCACCCTTGCGGAATTTCAGGAGAAATATCCCGCCAGTGATAAGGATGTCATTGACTTTTACAGCGTCAATGAGCCTGCGCTGCACGCTCTCTATTTCTCCCGCAGTGAGGAACAGGACAAGTCTGCGGGCTGTGTGGGACACCTGCGTGGTGATTTTGGCAGCGGCAAGCAGTTTTACACAACATGGTGGCCCCACCAGCAAGACGCACTGAATACGCCTGAGTTTAAGGCCGATATTGACCGTACCATAAACTGGTTGCGGGAACAGCCGGACTCCCCGCTGCGGGACTTCGACAGCATGAACCGCTACTGCAACCGGTATGAGCAGATCTGCGCCATCAAGGGTGCGTTGCTTCCCTCTTGCGGATTCATGGTGAAAACAAAGCGGTATGTGTATATGCTCCGCTGTACGCCAGTTAAAGGTGATTACCAGTTTTATATTTATTGCTATCAGCGGAAGCCATTTGAAGAGGCCCAAAAAGAACAGCAAAAGAATGACCGGCTTGCAGTAAAAAAGCGGGCGGAGCCGGAGAGATAGGAGGTGCGAGCCTTGCCAACCAAATTTCAGCTTATCACAGAGCTGTATGACCAGACTGTGCAGAGCGTTACCGGCAGCTATCAAAGCTGGACGGGCTTTCTCCGCGCGGCCTGCTATAACTACAAATGCCCCTTCGATGATCAAATTCTGATCTACGCTCAGCGCCCGGACGCCACGGCGGTCCTTGAGATGGAGCGCTGGAATCGTCAGTTTGGCCGCTGGGTCAACCGTGGAGCCAAGAGCATTGCCGTATTTGGTGATGATGGTCAAAACTGCCTGAAGCTCTATTTTGATGTTTCGGACACCCATGCGTCCCGCTTTGCCCGTCCGCTGCCCATCTGGACGATGCACCCGGCCTTTGAGCCGGAGGTCATCGAAACGCTGGAGGCCACCTTCGGCAACCTGGCCGAAAAAGAAAATCTTGCGGACGCGGTGCGCTCCGCCTGCCACAATGCCGTGGCAGACAACTTCACGGACTACCTGCAAGATCTCCGCGACTGCCGGGAGGACAGTCTGCTGGAGGAACTGGACGACCTCAATCTGGAGTTATTCTATCGGGATGCACTGGAGGTCAGCGTGGCCTATATGCTGATGACCCGGCTGGGCCTGCGGGCGGACGATTATTTCACTGCTGACGAATTTGCCCATGTTTACGAATTCAACACGCCGCCCACCATCAACGCCCTGGGCATCGCCACCAGCGACATCGCGGAGATGGGCCTGCGGGAGATCAGCCGAACGGTCATACAGGCCCAGCGGGATCAGTTTTTTGCAAACCGTGAAAAAAGCAGATATGATGACCACACAGAACAACACGAAACACCCCATGAAAGGAGCGAACAGCATGGAGGTCACTTACAGGATGCAGAACGGCTATCAGGTGCCGAACCTGCTGATGCCGCAGATGCCGGAGGTGCATCTGGGCAAGTACGCAGAACTGCGGAGAGCGTACCTGAAGAAGCGCCGCAGAGTGCTTTACACCAACCTCAAGACCAGCGGCGCTCTGACGGAGCATCTGGCGGAGATCGAGCAGACCGCGCGGAAGATGGTGGAGCAGACCGTGGCGCGGATGGCGCAGGCCGAGGGCGTGACGGAGGAGCTGAAAGCGACCGATCCCCTGCGCTGGACGGGCCTGATGAACAATCTCCGGCACAGCGCGGAGGAGCTGGTGCTCAGCGACCTGATCTACGCCTGACAACCGAAGAACCCACAGAGGCAGGAAGTGATGAGCTTCCTGCCTTTGTCGATCACAGCGGAGATTATGTGCTGCTGGATCGCCTGCGCGCTGACTGTGACTACTTCCTTGGCGCTGGTGGCCGGAGTGAAAAGCATTTGTGGGCAGGCAGTGTCTACGCGCAGATCAAAAAAATGCGGAACTGTATGACGCCCTCCCGGAAAAACCGGAATGGCTGACCACAGAAGCCATTGACCGCTACGCCGCGCAGATGGCCGCGCCCTATCAGGTTGCGGCCTATCACCATATTGAAAACGGCTTTGACGATAAGCTGGACTATCAAACGCTGGAAGAAGCGGAGGCCGCAGCGCAGGGCTATGTTGCCGGTACGATGGAGGAAGATGGTTTTGCATACGACGGCGCTGCCGTCTATGATGCCGAAACACGCCAATGCCTCCGTGTCTACGGTGATTACCCGGACGAAAAAGCGCGGGAACAGGCCGCAGCCTTTGCACTGGAGCATGACACCGCACAGCAAAATACCGCAGAGCTTCCTGCTTTTCTGGATATGCACCTCATTGAAGCGAATCTGCTGGACGACGGCGGGCGCAAGCACAAGCGGCAGGAGATCTTTGAATACTTTCAGGCGCACAAGAATCTTGCGGAACGGACGGAATTTCTCAAAAACAGCTACAACGACATATGGGTGGAAGTCCTGACCGACGGTGTTCGGACAGGCTACCATGCCGAGAAAGACGGACTTTTGATGTGGGAGGGAAGCTACCTCTCCCGCACCTCAGAGTCCGTTTTTTCATGGTCGGTCATCACCGAAATGACCGAGGGGCTGATCGAGCGCGGCGAGTACAAGATCAAGCTGGGCCTGCAAAATGCCCCAATCGTCGCAGAGCAGCTTGCCCTGTTCGACATGGGCGGCGACGCTCCGGTGTACGAGGCTCCGGCAGATGCGCCCTCCGGCATTCTGGCCCCGGCCCGCACGGTGCCGCAGGAGGTCATTGATCTGGCCCTCTGCACGGGCGGCAACGAACCCAACAGTGCGGAGCGCATCGCAGTGTTCTATATGCGGGAGCGGCCTGAACCGGAAAATATATCATTTCTGCGCCGGGAGTTCGGTAGGGCGAACGGGCGCGGCATTGAATACGAAGGCCGCAAATACGCCGTGTGGTTTCTGGAGGACGGCATCCACCTCGCCCAAGGGAACAGCATTCGCACCGGGTACAGCAAGACCATGGTCACATGGGAGCAGGCATCGGCTCGCATTCTGGAGCTGCTGGAGGCGGGGACTTATCTCTCTGCGTCCGAGCTGGCGCAGGCCCCGGACAAGGTGCTGCACGAAGCAATGGACGCGCTTCTGATGACGGCCCGCGACCTAAACGAAGATGGCCGCGCGCAGGGTCTATTCCCACAGACTTTGGCCATCCATGACCAGCACAAGGGCTACCCGGAGCTGGACGAGGATATGGTTGCGTTCGCAAAGACAGAGGGCGGTCTGCAAATTCTGGCACAGGAATATCATGCGTTCCTCGACGCTTATGCCGTGGATCGGGACATCCTGCGTTTCCGCCTGTCTGACTATAACACCCATCGCATCGGCGTTGTGCTGGACGGTCTGCACCTGCCGGAGCGCCACTTCACCGCACAGCCGAATTTCCTGCGGCAATGCAAAATGTTCATCACGCAGGACGAGATTGACGGCTTTTTCCTCTGCGACCATCTGGATAGTCGACTGGCCGTATATTCTCACTTCTGCTATCCCCACACGCCGGAGGAGCATCAGAAATTCATCAAGGGCAGCTTTGGTGAGTACAGCGGCGGTGGCCGTGCCGGATACCAGCACACGAAAACATCAAAAGGGCTGGAGTATGAGCGCGACTATAATTTCAAGAAATATGATACCGTCCATCTGACCATCCCCAATGTGGTCAAGGAGTATGAGCGCCTGATCGCACAGAAACGATTCCCCGGCGAGGATGCTATCGCCAAAATCCCGGAATATGAGCGTGGGCAGTTGGCTCGAACCGTCTATAACGGTTTTTACAATGCGCCGGACGATGTCCCGCGTCCCTATCCAAAGGGTGCGGACTTTTATGATGCGGTCCCTACTATTGAAAAACAACTGGAAGATAAGGATAGAGCTGCGGAAATGCTGGCGGCGCTGACCTCCCGGCTGGACGGCTTGCCGGAGGATGATCGCTATTATGGCTCCGTTCGGCGCGCAAAGGAGCAGCTTTCCGAATATGTGGACGGCACTTTCAGCCTGTTCAACCACCGGCATGATGCTCCTCAGCAGGAACGCAGCTTTGTGGAGCAGGTCGCAGAGAATGCAGCACGGCTTGCCGCAGAGCAGCCGGTCGAGCCTGCCACGCAGCCAGCAATCACCGACGCAGAATTTGCGGCACAAAATCTTGTTCCCGGTGAAACGGTATTTGAGATCGACGGCAGGACCTTCCTTGTGGACCGCGTCGATACGGCGCATGGTGTTGTCAACTTTCAAGACATCACCTTTGTCCAAAAGGTCGGCTTTCCCATCTTCCGCACGGAACCAATCTCCTTTGTTCGGAAAATTGTGGAGCAGGCGGACGAGCCGCCTGCGGTACTCACCCCGCCGAAAAAGAAAAAGCAAAGTGCGCTTGCCTATCCGCTGGACGCGGATGGCCGGAACTACCGCATCACCGATGACCATATTGGAGAGGGCGCACCGTTGGAGCGTTTTCAGCGCAATCTGGACGCGATCCGCACCCTGAAGGCCATAGAAGCGGAGAACCGCACCGCCACAGCGGAGGAACAGGCTGTGCTGGCACAGTATGTGGGCTGGGGTGGTCTTGCCGACTTTTTTGATGAAAAAAACGCCCGGTACGGTGAACTGAAAGACCTGCTGACGGACGCCGAATACGCCGCCGCCCGCGAATCTACGTTGACGGCGTTCTTTACGCCGCCTGTGGTCATCCGCGGCATCTATGCCGCCCTGGGGCAGATGGGCTTCACGCAGGGCAACATTCTGGAGCCGTCCTGCGGTATCGGCAATTTTCTCGGTATGCTGCCGGAAAGCATGAGCGGCAGTAAGCTCTACGGTGTGGAGTTGGACGATCTCTCTGGCCGCATCGCCCGCCAGCTTTATCAGCGCAGCAGTATCGCAGTGCAGGGCTATGAGAAAACCGCTTTCCCGGATAACTTTTTTGATTTTGCCATTGGCAATGTCCCCTTCGGCCAGTTCCATGTGCCGGACAAACGCTATGACCTGCTGAATTTTCCTATCCATGAGTATTTCATCGCCAAGGCGCTGGACCAGGTCAGACCGGGCGGCGTTATCGCCGTTGTGACCTCCAGCTACACCATGGACAAGCGCACCGCCAGCGCGCGAAAATACATCGCGCAGCGCTCGGAGCTGCTGGGGGCCATCCGCCTGCCCAACAATGCATTCAAGGCCGCGGCGGGCACGGAGGTGGTTTCAGACATTCTGTTCCTCCAAAAGCGGGAGCGCATGGTAGATATTGAACCAGAGTGGGTGCACCTTGCCACCAACGAGGATGGCATTCAGATGAACAGCTACTTCATCGACCATCCGGATATGATCTTGGGCGAGATGAAGATGGTGTCCGGACCGTTCGGCCCCACGCCTACCTGTGAGCCGTACCTGGAGCAGCCGCTGGAAGCGCTGCTGGCGGAAGCTGTTCAAAATATCCACGGCGAGATCACCGCCTATGACCGGGAGGAGGAACTGGAGGGCGAGGATCATTCCATTGAGGCCGACCCCGCTGTCCGCAATTTTTCCTATACACTGGTGAACGGGCAAATCTACTACCGTGAAAACAGCCGCATGAACCCCGTGGAGGTATCCAAGACGGCAGAGAGCAGAATCCGCGGCATGATCGAGCTGCGGGACTGTGTGCGGACGCTGTTGGAATACCAGACCGAGGACTATCCCGATGAAGAAATCAAGGGTCAGCAGGCCAAGCTGAATACCCTCTACGATGCCTTCACCAGAAAATACGGACTCATCAATTCCCGCGGCAACGCCATCGCGTTTGACCAGGACAGCTCCTACTTCCTGCTGTGTTCACTGGAAATTCTGGACGAGGACCGGAACCTGAAAAGAAAGGCGGACCTGTTCACCAAGCGCACCATCCGCAGTCACAAACCCGCTGAAAAGGTAGACACAGCGGTGGAGGCGCTGGCGCTGTCCATTGGCGAAAAGGCCCATGTGGATATGGACTATATGGGCAAGCTCACCGGCAAGGACGAGGAGACGCTGTTTTCTGAGTTGACCGGCGTGGTGTTCCTGAACCCCGCTTACACCGGCGAGAACGATGGGCATGAGAAATACCTGCCCGCAGATGAATACCTCTCCGGCAATGTGCGTCAGAAATTGGCGGTTGCCCAAGGTAAGGCAGAACAGGACCCGCAGTATCAGATCAACGCCGAGGCATTGGCGCAGGTGCAGCCCACCGACCTCACTGCCAGCGAGATCTCCGTCCGGCTGGGCGCTACATGGCTGGACACCGACTATGTGCGCCGGTTTATCTTTGAAACGCTGGGCACACCCCGCAGCGCACAATGGAGCATAAAGGTCCACTATTCCGGTATCACCGGCGAGTGGCGCATTGAAGGTAAAAGCAAGGATCGCGGCAATGTGAAGGCCATCAGTACCTACGGCACCAAACGAATCAACGCTTATGAGATCATTGAGGACACCTTGAATCTGAAAGATGTTCGGATTTTTGACTATCAATATGATGAGGATGGTCGGAGAATCGCCGTTCTGAATAAGAAAGAGACAGCCATCGCGCAGAGCAAGCAGGAACTCATTAAAGACGCTTTTGCTGAGTGGATCTGGAAAGACCCTGACCGGCGCGAGGCTATCTGTAAGACCTATAATATTCTGTTCAACAGCAACCGTCCCCGTGAGTATGAGGGCAGTCACATCAGCTTTTCAGGCATGAACCCGGAGATCACGCTCCGCAAGCACCAAGTTAATGCCATAGCACATATTCTCTACGGCGGAAATACGCTGCTGGCGCATGTTGTCGGTGCGGGTAAGACGTTTGAGATGGTCGCGGCGGCGATGGAGTCAAAGCGGTTGGGCCTGTGTCAGAAATCTCTTTTTGTGGTGCCCAACCACCTGACAGAGCAGTGGGCCACTGAGTTTTTGCAGCTCTATCCGGCGGCAAATATCCTCGTTGCCACCCGCAAGGATTTTGAAACCAAGAACCGCAAGAAATTCTGTGGACGGATCGCCACCGGCGACTACGATGCCGTTATCATCGGGCATTCGCAGTTCGAGAAGATCCCTATGAGCGTAGACCGCCAGCGGGCCATTCTTGAACAGCAGATCGACGAAATCATGATGGGCATTTCCGAAGCCAAGCGAGAAAAAGCGGAGAATTTCACCATCAAACAGATGGAGAAAACCAAGAAGGGCCTGCAAGCCAAGATCGACAAGTTGAACGACCAGAGCCGCAAGGACGATGTGGTCACATTTGAGGAATTGGGCGTTGACCGCATCTTCATTGACGAGTCACACTATTTTAAGAACCGTGCGAAACGTTGTGCATAAGTCGTAGCAGACAGCTATGACGAAAAGCACCATGCGATAGCACTTGATATATCAAGAAAATATCGTAGAGAACTCAAATCTCAAATTCAGAGGCGAAATTCCTCTGCCGTACAGAATCAATGCCGGAAAGGAGAAATCCCACAGCGGTCTGTCAAACCGCAGGCAGTACGAGAGCTAATACTCCACTGTGCGTTGTCTATCTGTAAATAGACAGGGTACAAAGCGTGGTGAAGTCGTAACCTGAAAACCTAAACCGAAAGGCATGGATAATAATGGTGCGGGCTTCCGAAACCTATGGCTATCCAGTAGTGAAAGCTATGCAGCATCGTAAGAGTGCTTGGCATCCGAAAGGATGAAGATTGGAGAAAGCAGATACGGCTGGTTTTTCCGTATATGCCCCATGAAATGAAATATTCATGCGGAACCACACAACAACTGTGATTCAAAGTGTGGTTAGGTTCTCCCGGTGTAAGGTAGCGGCCTAAGGGTTTCAACGGTCTATTGACCACAAGGATAGAGATTTGGGAACGTTTGAGAGCCTGTATTTGGAGTGTTACAGCACAATGAAGAATACAGGAAGTCAGCCGTGCCATAGTAGTCTGCAATTGGGTAATGCCAATTACACGGGGCTGAAATGCCCCACGGCGAAGGGCACGAGTCAGATTGATTTGTAAATTTCACGAAAGAAAATCCAATAACTCCCTGAAAGACGGGTGACGAACTGCGAGGTGAAAACCTTGTGCATTTAAGCGTCAGATTTTCAACAGAAAAAGAATTGAAACAGTTTCAAGACCTGCTCTATGAAAAATCGGGGCAAGGCGTTTCATTCACGGGACTGTTGGAAGCAATGGTCAGCGAAGTGACTATTGTAACCGCTGTTCATAACATCAAGTCCAACAAGGGCAGCAAAACTGCCGGTGTGGACAGGATGAAAATGGACAAGTATCTGCAAATGCCAAAAGAAGAACTATTTCAGTTGATTCAATCAAATATCTCCAATTACAAGCCGAAGCCAGCCAAACGGAAGTATATCGAAAAGGCAAACGGCAAAAAGCGACCTCTGGGTATTCCCACTGTATTGGATAGGATTATACAGGAATGTATGCGACTGATTCTGGAACCGATATGCGAAGCGAGATTCTATCCGCACAGCTATGGTTTCCGTCCTTACCGGGCGCAGAAGCACGCTATCCGGGATATTGTCAATGTCATCAATGCAAGTGTGAAATCCAAAGACCAGCCGGTATGGGCAGTCGAGGGAGATATAAAGGGCTGTTTTGACAACATCAATCATAGATTGTTGCTGAAAAAGCTATGGCGAATCGGAATCCACGATAAGAGGGTTCTGAAAATCATCAGCCAAATGCTAAAAGCCGGATATATCGATCAGGACTTATACCATGCAACAGAAATGGGAACACCACAGGGCGGTATATTATCTCCGTTGCTGTCCAATGTGTATCTCAATGACTTTGACTGGTATGTGGGGCGCTGCTATATGGAGCCGCACCGTCAATGCAAGCACAAATGCAACGATACCCGAAGGCTGAAATGGTCTGGAATCACCCCGAAATACAATTTTCGCTATGCGGATGATTGGGTGATCCTGACCTCTACGGAACAGGAAGCGTTCCGTATAAAGCATGAACTGACAAAGTATTTTAAGCATCGCATGAAGTTGGAACTGTCACAGGAAAAGACCTATGTAACCGATTTGAGAAAGAATGGTATTCATTTCCTCGGTTACATAGTCAAGGTAGAACGAAAGAGGAAAACACCAGACCCAGCCACATGGTCAGATAATCTGGTAGGAAAGCCATTCCCTGATATGGAACGATTGACGAAGAAAATCCATACCTTGCAAAAAGAAGTTAGGAAAATTGGATTATACACGCAATCCAACACGCAGGCGGCTCAAATCCAGTATGTGAACTCCGTGATTATGGGACTGGCCCAGTATTTGCAACCCTCTATCTGTTCTCATGCCTACCATGCCATTGACCGTAGAGTGAATAATACGGCGTTGGCAGTATGGAAAAACCTGTTTCCCAAGCAGTACAACCAAATGCAGGTGCCGTTAAAGGAATTAAGTAATCTGCCATATCGGCACGAAGGTTATGACAGTAAAACCTTCGCAATTCAAATTGATGGGAAATGGTTCGGAATAACCTATGCGTTTATTACACACAGTCGTTATGAAAGCAAACCATTTGACCAGAAAATGACCCCTTATACGGAGGATGGACGCAGGCGGTATGTAAATTATCGTACCAAGCATAAACCGTTGCCCTGTGACCGCCCCTCCATCAATACACCCGAAGATATAGCCTTATCCATCTACGCTAGCGGCAAGGGATGGAGAGCCAATTTCGAGTATTTTATGAATCGGGAATATGCCTACAACCGAGATAAGGGAAAATGCAAATGCTGTGGTAGATATTTCTCTGAACTGATTCCGAAACATTGTCATCATGTAAATCCACGACTTCCGATTGAAAGAATCAACAAAGTTCCAAATTTAGCATGGCTATGTATACCGTGTCACCGCATGGTACACAACAGTCCTATACCGCCAGAGTTGGATGCCAAGGCGGTACGCAAAATCAAGAAATATCGTGAAAAACTCAAAAAAAGTGAAATTTACAAGTGCGCTGTATTCGTGAGGGTACAGATGCAATGAAATCAGTAGAAAGTAAGTCAATCTGATGGTAGGCCGGGTGCGCTGAAAGGTGCACGCCCGGCGTGAGACGGGGGAAAATCCGGAGGAAACGAATGTGCGGCTTCGCCGCACATCACGTTCAAAGGATTACCTATCGTCATTCTTTTTATACACGAAAATGCGGAATGTGGGCGGTATTGCCCAGACCGAGGCGCAGAAAAGCTCAGATCTCTTTATGAAGTGCCGCTACCTCGATGAGATCACCGGAGGGCGCGGCATTGTCTTTGCCACCGGCACCCCCATTTCCAACAGCATGGTGGAGCTTTACACCATCCAGCGTTACTTGCAGATGTCGGCGCTGGAGGAACAGGGCTTACAGCACTTCGATAGCTGGGCGGCGAACTACGGCGAGACTGTCACCGCCATCGAGCTGTCTCCCGAGGGCACCGGTTACCGGGCCAAGACGCGGTTTGCCAAGTTTTATAACCTGCCTGAGTTGATGTCCGTTTTCAAAAATGTGGCGGACATTCAGACGGCGGATATGCTCAAGCTCCCCGTGCCGGAGGCGCATTACCACAATATCGCCTTGAAGCCATCGGAGTATCAGAAAGAGATCGTGGCGTCGCTGGCGGAGCGCGCTGAGAAAGTCCGCAACCGCGAGGTGGACAGCAGCGTGGACAATATGCTGATGATAACCAACGATGGCCGCAAGCTGGCGCTGGATCAGCGGCTGGTCAACCCCATGCTTCCCAGCGATCCCAACAGCAAAGCCGCCAAGTGCGCGGAAAATGTGTTTGAGATCTGGCAGCGCACCGCTGGCCAACGCTCCACGCAGATGATCTTCTGCGACCTGTCCACCCCAAAGGATGACGGCACTTTCAGCGTTTATGATGATATTCGCGCGAAGCTGCTGGAATTGGGCGTCCCCGAAAACGAGATTGCCTTCATCCACAACGCCAAGAGCGAGGTACAGAAGAAAGACCTGTTCGGCAAGGTGCGGAGCGGTCAGGTGCGTATCCTGCTGGGCAGCACCCAGCGCATGGGTGCTGGCACCAACTGTCAGCAAAAGCTCATCGCTTTGCACCATCTGGATTGTCCGTGGCGTCCGTCCGACCTTCAGCAGCGGGAGGGGCGCATTATCCGGCAGGGCAACGAAAATCCGGAGGTGGACATTTACAGCTATGTCACCGAGGGCACCTTCGATGCCTACCTTTACCAGCTTGTGGAGAGCAAGCAGAAATTTATCAGCCAAATCATGACCAGCAAATCGCCTGTCCGCTCCGCCGAAGATGTAGACGAACAGGCGCTTTCTTATGCCGAGATCAAGGCGCTGGCCAGCGGCAACCCCATGATCAAGGAAAAGATGGATCTCGACATTGAGGTGTCCAAGCTGAAGCTGCTGAAAGCCAACCATCTTTCTCAGAAATACGCGCTGGAGGACGCCATCAGCAAGGGCTTTCCGAAGCAAATCGCGGAAACGCAGGCACGGATCGCCGGGTATGGCGCGGATATTGCCACGGTCAAGGAGAATACCCATCCCAATGGGGACGGCTTCTCTCCGCTTACGCTGGCGGGAGTCACCCATGCCGACAAGAAGGAGGCGGGCGCGGCGCTGCTGACCATGTGCCAGACGATGCTCTCCCCGGAGGCGACACAGATCGGCAGCTATCGCGGCCTGACGCTGGAGCTGGCCTTTGATACCTTTGCGCGGGAATACCGCCTGACCATGATCGGGCAGCTCCGCCACACGGTCACGCTGGGAACCGATGTGTTCGGCAATTTGCAGCGCATGGACAATGCGCTGGAGGGACTGCCTATTAAGGAGCAAACCTGTCGGGAGCAGCTTTCCAATCTGCAAACGCAGTTGGAAACCGCAAAGGCAGAGGTACAAAAGCCGTTTCCCCGCGAGGAGGAACTTACGACCAAAACGGCACGGCTGGAGGAATTGAACACGCTGCTGAATTTAGACCACAAGGAGCCTGAGATCGTAGACGCCGAGCCGGACGAGGATCAAAGGCCACCGGAGCGCCGCAGACCGCAGATGGAGCGGTAAAACCAATAGAAAACGGAGGAAATTATGGGCTATCAGGAAAGCTGGCTCTACATCGAGCCGCAGCACAAATTCAAGAAATTGATCCAGGCATACGAAAAGGCGGAGCAGTCCGGCTACTATGAGGTGGCCGGTGCGGAACCACATTCCGTTATTGTTTTGAAGCAGCCCTTTGGCGATATTCCCGCAGGAAAGAAGCTGCTTTGGGTGTGCGGTGACCGTGGCTTTCACTGTGCCGCTGGCGTATTTGGCGGCGAGCTGAAGTGCTCCGGCAGGCTTCGCGTGATCCCGGTGGAGGCGGTGCTGAACGGCACCGACGATCCCCGTATGGAGGGGCTGGACTTTGACAGTCCGGCCCCAAGCGAAAATGCCTATATGAAACGATACAGCGTTGCCAATTACGCCCACCGGATGCGGGCGGGATTGGCGAGATAATTTTTGAAATGGAGGATCATTTACAATGAAACAGTTGGAAAGAAAGCAGGAAAAAGAACGGTTAGAACGCCAGATACATCAGCAGATGCTAAAAGAGCAGGAAAGCCTCATGAAAGAATTACGCACGATGCTGCCCGAAGTAGCAGCTTCCTTTTCTTCGGAGCGTATCGTTTGCCTTTGTCATGTTGTTGACCTGTGGGCCTGCATTGTGGCCCTGTTTGAAGCACCAACTCCGCTTTCCATTAGCAAGCTGAGACGGCTGGCAGACTCGGATATGCCATTGATATTATTGAGCAGCGAGATCATGGAAAAAGAGAGCGATTTCCGTGTTATTGAGCTATAAGGAGAACATCATGCCTACAAAAGACGAATTGGAAACCAGATTATACGAAAGAATGTCACAGGAAAACAAGGCGTTTCTTACGGAGATGAAAGCAAAATCGCCTGATGAAATTATTTCTCACGCCTACGAGATCGCTTGCCGTGACAACCTGCTGATGCTCTTTGAGGATGAGACCGGCCTGTCCGAACGGCAGCTTGCGGTGCTGACTGAGTTTGAGCATCCCCTGTCGCAGCTTTATACGGACTGGCTCTCCCGCGATACGGATGAGATGGACGCCTTTCGAGACAGCATTGCGAGCTGTGCGAATGATATTCTGCGGAAAAGAGTCGAAGAAAAATATCGAGATCCCGCGCAGCCCATATACCCTAACACCCGTTCGGAAGCCATGGCTCGCGGAGAGGTCTTTGAGTGGATGGCCAGCCGGGATCGGACGCTGACCTGTGCGGGAACCTTTGAGAAGGGCGCAACCAACGCCTACAACGATGGAAAGCTGCCTGCTTTTTTGAAGGAGTGGACAAACACCTACGGCAAGGATCGCTGTATGTTCGTGCTGGCCTGCACCATGCGGCAGCGCACGGGAGATGAGCGATTCTACCCACCGGCGCGTCAGGCCGCAGGCCGCTTTGCGGCGCTCCAAAAGCAGATGGGCGGGCACACAGACATTTATGCTGTGGACAATCACTCGTGCGTGATCAATGCGGCAATGGAAGAACTGGCTAAGCCGGAGCGCAGCGTGGAGCAAAAGACAGTGAAAAAGAACACGCCGGAGCGGTAATCGCGCTTATGAATATTCCGTAGGACATATGGGAATGCTGTTGACTGGTACACTCAATGGGTGTATAATGTGGGTGGAAGGAGGATGAACATGAACATTCGTGAAATGAGAGCACAGCTTGGAGATACCCAAAGCGAATTTTCCGCGAGGTATCATATCCCCTTTCGCACTGTGCAAAATTGGGAGACAGGGATGCGTAAGCCGCCAGAATATGTCGCTGATCTGTTGGAGCAGCGTATCAAGGAGGACCTGACCAACCGTAAGACCTTGTCCCTGCCGAAGTATGACCCTCAAAAGAAGGATCTTCCGTCTCGGAGCAGCTATGTGGGCGCGCTCTCCTGGCTGCAAGCTGTCCGTGACTGCATTGGGGAACCCATTGTCTTTGCGTTAGACAATGCGCTTATGTGTCAAGGAAGCTTCGGAGGCCGCAGCGATGAATATATCGTGTGGGTCTATGGGGATGACTCCGTTATGAAGTTTAACGGCGTGGTCGTGCTTGGAAACCGTATCGGCGCACAAAATATCAAGAATCGGAACGGCTTGTTATATACGGATTTTAACAGAACGGTATATGATGCCCTTGCAAATGAAAATATTTTAGATATGCAGGGCATTACAGAAGCAGTCAGCAAATACTTCTATGCCAACGGAGACAGCTTTGACGGGCTCTTTGTCGCGCCGGAACATCAGGATCGGTTTGAGCGTTTGGCCAGCGATGCAATCGAATATTACGAAAACTGAGGTGCTTGCTTTGAATGTAACAGCGGAAGAAAGAATTATGTACTCAGTCATGAAAGCTGTGTACGATAGCGGCATTCCTATCAGCTTTAAGGGCTCCATGGTGTTGAAAGCCTGTTTGTTTGAGGCCGGGTTTTTAGATGAGACCCGTCATACAGTAGATATTGATGCAAATTGGAACACAGACACACCTCCCACCGCAGAGCAAATGGTGGAATCCTTACAGCGAGCAATCAATAGAGACGGCATGGACTATGAAGTTCGCCTTTATCGAATGTATGGCGAAAAGCGATCCGCTGGCTTTGAATTAGTAGACCGCAACACCGATGAAATCCTGTTCACAATGGATGTGGATGTAAACAGACCGATTACACCGACGCAAATCTATGAGGTTGACGGGATCTGTTTTCGCGGCGTTTCACCGTTGCAGATGATAGCCGATAAGGTCGCGGTTGTATCAACAGATAAGGTGTTCCGAAGAATCAAGGATGTGGTGGATCTCTATTATATTTCAAAAGTATTTGAATTTGATGTTCAGAAGATATACAGCACCTTAAAATGTAGCGAAAGGATCATGGGAGATTTTCAAGGATTCCTGCAAAGGAAAGAAGATTTGCGGCATTCTTACGATAAGTTTCGTTTTGCAGGCGGCGTCAACAAGCCGCCATTCGATGCAGTCTATCGTGAGGTAAAGATCTACCTTAAGGATGTCCTTCCTAAAGAGGCGTCTAAGGAGGATGCGGATGGGAGCCAGCAATAAAGCCTGCCCAAACTGCGGCAGGAAAATGAAGCAGCAGTTTCCGGGCCTGCAACATTGCAGATGTGGGATGAGCTGGAAAAAGGACATCGGCTATTTTGAACGAACGCCTGATATGGTTTTCGCGCTGGAACGCCGAACCGTCGGCAAAAAAGTCAAGCAGTTTCCCGTCATTCGCACCGGCTCTGCTCCGAAGTAACTGAATAATTTTATGGAAAGCGCAAGCAAAATGCTTGCGCTTTTCTCATGCCCCAAGGAGGTGAGCATCACGCCCTACCTATCTAAGGAACAGATCGCTGCCGCCCGCGAGATGGACCTATTGACCTACCTGCGGCGGTTTGAGCCGGAGGAACTGGTACATATCGGCGGAGATACCTATGCCACCCGCACCCACGACAGCCTGAAAATCTCCAATGGAAAATGGTGCTGGTGGTCGCGTGGTATCGGCGGCACAACTGCGCTGGACTATCTGACAATGGTGGAGGGGGGTTCCTTTTTGGACGCCGTGCAGCGTATTCTCGGAGAACCGCTCCATGTGCCGCCCAAATCAGAGCCAATCGCACCGCTCCCGAAAACTGAATTTACCCTCCCACCCAAACACGCCGACACCCGGCGTGTTTTTGCATATCTGCGGAGCCGCGGCATTGATGCAGAGATCATCAACCACTGCATCAAGCACGGGCAGCTTTACGAGGACGCCGCACATCATAACTGCGTATTTGTGGGCTACAAACATGACAAGCCCACCTACGGCGCACTGCGAGGGACCCTTTCGGACACCACCTTCGCCGGTGAAGTCCCCGGCAGCGATAAGCGGTTTTCCTTTGCCGTTCCCCTTTGCGCCGGTGGCAAAACCCTCTGCGTGTTTGAATCCGCCATAGACGCCCTTTCTTACCTGACGCTGCTGAAGCTACGCGGGCAGGATTGGCGCGCCGCCAATACGCTGTCCCTTTCCGGCGTCTATCAGCCGCGGAAGGATGGCTCGATCCGATTCCCCGCGGCGCTGGAGCAATACCTGAAGGACAACCCTGGCGTGGCGCGGATCGTGCTGTGCCTGGATAACGACGGGCCGGGACGGGCGGCGTCTGCGGCCATTCAAAAGAGACTTTCCGAGTATGAGGTCATCGACAACCCGCCCCGCCGCGGAAAGGACTACAACGACCAGCTCCAGATGGTGAAAGGGATCAGTGGCAGGGTAAGAACCCGTGGCGGCGAGGCGCGCTGATTTCCTTTTTCGGCTGGGTCAGGGCTGCACGCAGCCTGCGGCTGCGTTGCAGTCGCAAGCATAGCATTTTGACATCAAAATGCGCTTGTTAAGGGGCGCAGCCCCTTAATATCCCCACTTCAACAGGAAAGGAGCCTCTATGAAACGCAACAATGTCAAGCAAATTACCATTCGCCTGACCGCTGATGAATACGCCCATGTCAAACAGCTTTCCAAGGACAGCGGCTTGAAAATGGAACCTGCGATTCGGCGGCTTATCATGGGCGTGAACCTGCGTCCCCGTCCGCCTGATGAACTGCCGGAGCTGCTGCGTCAGCTCTCCGGCATCGGTACAAACATCAACCAAATCGCCAAAGTCGCCAATGCCTCCGGCTATGTCCGCAAGGAGGACATTCAAAGCATCATGGAAATGCAGGCGGCATTGTGGAGGGCGGTGAAGCGGGGGTAGTGGCTGTCACCAAAGTTTTTGCCATCCGCGTCCGGTTAGATGACCGTGTACGCTACATCACCGATGGAGAGAAAACCTCGCTGGCGTCCAGCATCACCTACATCTCTAATCCCGAAAAGACGGAGCAATTCTTTTTCACTTCTGCGTTGAATTGCAGCAGCGTGGACACCGCCCTCTCTGAAATGATGGAAACCAAGCAGCAGTTTGGCAAAATGGGCGGCGTCCTCGGCTACCATTTCATCCAATCCTTTCAGCCGGGGGAGGTCACACCAGAGCAGGCGCACGCTATTGGGCTGGAATTTGCCAAGCGGTTGTTTGGTAAACGGTATGAGGTCGTTATCAGCACCCATTTGAATAAGCACCACCTGCACAATCATCTGGTGGTCAATTCCGTGTCCTGCGTAGATGGGCAGAAATACCATTCCAACCCGGAGAGCTATTACAACGATGTGCGCGGTACCTCAGACGCACTGTGCCGGGAGAACGACCTATCCGTCATTGCCCCGCAGGGCAAGGGCAAGCATTACGCTGAGTGGAAGGCGGAGCAGGGCGGCAAGCCCACCGTGCGCGGCATCATCCGCGCCGACATTGACACGATCATTGGGCAAGCCTACACCTACGATTCCTTTCTCATGCTCCTGCGACGAAACGGCTATGAGGTGCGGCGCAGCCCCAACCGGAAATACACCACGGTCAAGCCCCCCGGCGCAAAGCGGGCTATTCGGTTGGACAGCTTGGGCGAGGGCTACACCGAAGCGGATATTATGGCGCGACTTTCCAAGCAACGGCACGGCGGCATAGCCCCGCCAATCATCGCCCATACCGTCAAGCGTTACCGCATGAAGGGTAAGCTGTCCACCGTCCGAAAAAAGAAGATCACCGGCTTTCACGCCCTATATCTCCGCTACCTCTACCTGCTGCGTGGAAACAGGCGGAAAAAACTGCCGCCCAAGCTGCCCTTTTCCGTCAAGCGGGAGGTCATTCATTTGGAGCGGTATGAGCAGCAATTCAAATATCTTTTATCAAGCGAAATCACTACCGAAACGGAGCTGGAGCAGCGCATCCGTTTGCTGGAGTGGGACATTCGCTTGTTAGAGGAGCAGAGGAAAACACTTTATCAGGAAAGGAGGAACACCAGCGGTGAAGAAGCACAAGCCAAGTACAGCACGGAGATCCAACAGCAGACTGCCGCCTTGCGGGAGAAACGCCGGGAAGTGCGGCTGTGCCGCAGGATACAATCGGACATTCCGAGGGTATCCCAGCAGTGCCAGCAGGCGCAGGCTGAACGGCAGGAAAATCTAAAGAACAAGGAGGAACACGAGCATGAGTACCAACGGTGAAACCGCTGACCTGATGGTGCGTGAGGGCATCCAGATCACCGAGAGCGCCCTCAAGCTGGCAGGGCTGGGGGCGAAAAATCTTGCCGCCCTTCTGATTGCCCTTGCCAACGACAATCAGAAGCTCGCCGGTAAAACCAACCTCAAGCGCCTGATCCATGACGGCGAGGAGTTGACGATCTTTTCCGTCAAGCAGGAGGACTTGAAGGGCTTTCAGATGGAGGCCAAACGCTACGGCGTCCTGTTTTATCCCATCATCAATAAGGTAGAAAAGACCGGCACGGTGGAGATCATGGCAAAGGCAAGGGATGCCAAGCAGATCAACCGCATTTTTGAACGCATGGGCTATCCCGCCCCGGTGAAGGAGGACGCTGCCACAAAAAAAGAGAACGCCCGCGCTCCGTCCGGGAACAGCTCCAAGGAGCGCGGGACTGGTGCGAGAGTGTCTACGGAACCGGCTGCGGAGAAGGCTGACGCCCGCCCTTCCGTCCGCAGCCGTCTGATGGCGCTGCAAGCCGCGGCAGAACGGGATGGCACAGCTCCCACCAAGGACACCGTGCGGGAAGCCATTCAAAAGGCTATGCCTACGCGGGAATAAATTGATTTTGAGAAGGAGAAACGAACATGGCAAAGTTAGACGATTTGATCCAGCAGAAGCAGCAGAGGGACGAGGACTGGAAGGCAAAGAAAACAGCGGAGCGCGAGGAATTGGGGCAGCTTTCCGACGATGCGGTCATGCACGTCACCAGCGAACCCGGTGCGTATCTGCACTATCTGGACACGCAGGCCATCAACCCGCGATACAGCGCATCCAATGTGATGCTGGCGATGGCGCAGAACCCGGAGATCACCTACATCAACAGTCTGGAGGTGTGGAACCGGCTGGGGCGCAGCGTCAATCGTGATGAGAACGGCATGAAGATCCGCGTGTCGGATACCTACGTGAAGGACGGAAGGGAGTATCACGGCTATAAGATCGGGCGTGTTTTTGATGTGACGCAGACCCACGGCAAGGCCGGTGTTCCGGTGCTGAGCCTGAAAGACAATACACCGGAAATGGACGCCGCTCTGCGCCGATTGCTGGACAGCTCCCCCGTTCCCGTGGTCACCAGCAGCACCATGTACCAGGACGCCGTTTATGATCCTAAGACGCAGAGCATTACGGTATCCAGCCGCCTGATCGACAGCAAAATCTTTGCGGCGCTCTCCCGCGAGATCGTCCACGCCGGCATCCATGACCACGGGCGCTATCCCTACTATACCCGCGAGGACTGCGCCATGGACGCCGAGAGCGTCAGCTATATGCTTTGTCGCAATTTCGGCGTGGAGACCCCGCAGCCCGATGTGAGCCGCGTGGGGCAGGTATTCGACGGCATGGAGGTGCAGGATCGCCGCGGCGTGGTGGACAGCCTGCAAAAGTATTTCCGCAAGCTGCAAAATGATATTCAGCGTGAGATCTCTCCGCAGGAGCGCAAGCAGCCGGAGCAGAACCGGCCCGTTCGCTGAGGAAGGAGGACGAAGCGTGAAAAAGAAAGTTGCGTTTGCACTCTGCGCGGCGCTGATGCTGTGCAGCATGAGCGTTGCGGCGCTGGCCGCAGAGCCCATGACAGATGCCGATACGGTATCCACAATGCTCTCTGCCGCAGATACGCTCCCCGGCATTTCCGCCTATCCCGCCGAGGTCAGAGCCAGCGAGGAAAACGGTGTGTACCGATTAGAAAAGGTCTACTACCTGACCGCAAAGGACGATCCCGCTACGATCCCCACCGCTGACTTTGAGCGTGAGGGCCACACCTATACGCTCCTTGATTTGCTGAAAAACGACCAGACAGAAACGGACACGCGGGAGCATATCGAGGTGGTCACGCTGGAGAGCAAGACCAAAGATATGGCGGAAATTCTGAAAATGCTGGAGCCGAAGCTGGAGGTCAAGACCGAGGACGGCTATGAGGGTGTCCTGTCCCTTGACCATACTACCATTCAAGTGGAGGCCGCGGGCTACGGGACCAGCAGCCGCACGGTGACGGCGGAGCGCACCTATCCCAACCTCTCAGACGCGGATGTGTCCCTTGTTCCCAAGTCCGTGAATGAAAATGGCCGCACCCTGACTCTTGCCGATGTAAGCTGGCAGGAGGCAGCTGTCGATCCCACGGACGGCTACGACATTCCCATTCGCTACACCGCCGTGGCAAGCTACACCGGAACTGCCATCAGCAAATACGCCACCGGCTACACCGTCACGGCAGACTACAAGGGTGATGTCACCCGCACAAGCTGTGATACGGTGATCTACACCGCCGTTTTTTCCAGCGTCGGTGCTGCGGCATCGTCAAAGAGCGACGTTGATTTTAACTGGCTGTGGCTGCTGCTCCCCGTGGGAGCTGCGGCGCTGGGCGGCTGCGGTTACGCTGGTTATAAGGGCTATCGCCACTACATCAATAAGAAAAGAGGGTACGCCGCATGAAAAAATATCTGACCACGCTGCTGGCCACCTGCTGTATGCTGGCGGCTTTTTCCATGCCTGCATCGGCATTGGAGTATCACTTTGACGGCCCGGACGCAGGACTGTTCGGACGCCCCACCTCGGACGATACCATTTATGTCACGATGGACAAGCCTGTGAATACCGACCGGAGCAAAAACGCCGCCTACATCCCGCCTGCCTTCGGCTCTCCCACCTCCTACACCCTGAACGCCGGAGAACTGCTGACGCCAAACCTTGTGAGCGGTTCAGCCACGGGAACGGTCAGCGGCACAGGCGGCGTGACCGTCCTGCCGCCCGCTGCTTCCGGCAGTGCCAACGGCAGCATAGGCTCTTATACGCCGGTGAAGTACACTGCTGTTACGAAGGACCTCTATTACAGCGGCGGCTACCTCGGTACGCTGAAAATCCCCACCCTCGGTCTGTCTGTCAAGGTGTATCAGGGGACAGACGCAGACGCACTCCGCAAGGGCGCGGGCCATTTTGCCAGCACCTCCATTTGGGAGGGCAATGTGGCGATTGCGGGCCACAATCGCGGCGTGAATAATCACTTTGGCAAAATTCATACCCTTGACATTGGCGACACCATCAAGCTGACCACCCAGCTTGGCACACGCAGCTACGAGGTGTACTCCGTCAGTAAAATCGGCGTGGATGATACCAGCGTCCTAAACGACAGCACAGAGAATATCATCACCCTTGTCACCTGCGTGATGAATCAGCCGGATTACCGCTGGTGTGTGCAGGCTCGACAGAAGTAGTATTGATGTGAATAATTTCGACAAGAAAAAAGTTATTCACATTGATATTAAGAACTTTACTTGACGCAAAGGGGGTGATATAATGGCTGACAAAGGTGGTGACAGGATCATGGAGTTAAAAAACAGATCGCAGTACCTTGATAAGCTCATTTCCGTTCAGGATATGGAGGTCATCAAGGTCGTGACCGGAATCCGGCGCTGCGGCAAATCCAGCCTGCTGAAATTGATGATGGCACATCTGCGGGAACAGGGCGTCATAGAGGAACAGATCCTCTCGATGAACTTTGAGTCCATGCAGTTTGCAGACATGGACAGCAAGCGGCTGTATCAGTATGTGATGGAGCGAGCCCCCAAGGAAAAGCGGCTCTACCTGTTTTTAGATGAGGTGCAGAAGGTTCGGGACTGGCAGGATGCCGTGAATTCCTTCCGTGTGGATCTGGATTGCGACATTTATGTGACCGGCTCCAACGCCTACCTGCTTTCCTCCGAACTGTCCACGTATCTGTCCGGGCGCTATGTGGAGATCAAAATGCTGCCGCTGTCATTCCGCGAGTTTTTGGACTTCCACGGCTATCTGCTTGATGAGTACAAAGCGCCCAATGGCACGATGAAACAGCGCGCCAAGGGAAAAGACGGCGAAGCGTATGAGCTGCGCGACCTGTTTGAAGCCTACGCACAGTTTGGCGGTATGCCGGCGCTGGCCGAGGCGGAGCTGGATCAGGAGCGCGCCAATATGCTGCTGGACGGCATTTATTCTGCTGTTGTTGTGCGGGATATTCTGGAACGCGGCAAACGGAAAGAACAGCGGGCCGTTACCGACGCGCTGCTGCTCCGCAAAATTATCCTGTTTCTGGCTGATAACATCGGCAACAACACCTCGGCGGCGTCCATCGGGCGCACCCTTGTCAGCGAGGGCCTGTTGGATGATGGCAGAAAGACCAAGCCTGCGGTGCAGACCATCTCTGCCTATATCGACGCACTGTTGGAGTCCTATATCTTTTATGAGGTCAAGCGTTTTGACATCAAGGGGAAGGACTATCTGCGGACGCTGGGCAAATACTATATCGTCGATCCCGGCCTCCGCACCTATCTGTTAGGAAACCGGGGCGGCGATGTGGGACACATTCTGGAAAACATCGTTTATTTTGAACTGCTGCGGCGTGGTTATGAGGTGGCTATCGGCAAGGTCGGTGAAAAGGAGATCGACTTCATCGCAACGAAGATGAACGAGAAAAAGTATATCCAAGTCACTGACAACATGAACGCCCCCGAAACCCGCGCACGGGAGCTTGCACCGCTGCAAGCTGTGCAGGACAATTACGAGAAGATCGTAATTGCCATGGACTGCGACCTTATCAGCGACGTGGACGGTATCAAAATCGTAAAGGCGCTGGACTTCCTGCTCAGCGAAGTGTAACTAAAAATCCGCTCTGAAAAATCAGAGCGGATTTTTTGACACACGGCAGTTGCCGCGATACTATGAACCCATCAAAGGATTTGGAGGTACACACCATGAAGCGAGGAAGTTTTGCAGCCAGTTTTCTTACCTGCCTGCTGTTGGCTGGCGTCACCACCACGGCGTATGCTGCCGGAATCGTGGCGGAGCGCAGTCACCATCGCATTGTCGTAGATGGAAAAGAAGCGCAGATGGAAGCCTATGTCATCAACGGCAGCAACTATGTGCGGCTTCGGGACATCGGCAAGGCTGTTGGTTTCGAGATTTATTGGGATAGTGAGAACGGCTGTGTGCAGGTGGAGAGCGGAAAACCTTACACCGGTGAAGCCCCTGCAAAGGCGGAACCCGACAAACCGTTATCGCGGCCGGAGGACACATCTACCAGCATCGATGTGAATGCACTGAAACAAGACATCATTGACCGCACCAATGCCCTGCGCAAAGAAAATGGCGTTGCTGTGCTGCGCGTCAACGACAAGCTCATGCAGGCGGCGCAGGTTCGCGCGGATGAGATGGCTGCGCATACCGTCTATTCGCACACAAGACCGAATGGCGGAAAATTCAATACCGTCACGGATTGTCCCTACATGGCCGAAAATATCCATCGCATCGCAGATTGGACAATGTCCAACCAAACACTTGCCGAACGGGCCGTGGCGGATTGGAGCGCTTCGACAACCCACAACAAGAACATGGTCAACCCAAAGCTATCTGAGATTGGCGTTGGGCTGGCAAGAGGTGTCAATGACACTGGTGACCCGTGCTGGTACTGTGTCCAGCTTTTCCTCTACGATGGATGCTCCGTCACTCGGGTGGATACCCCCACAAACAAATAAATCATCAACTTTCACGCAAGAGCAGGTCGTCAAGATCTGCTCTTTTTATTGCGCTTTTTGGAAAGGAGAAAGACATGAAGTCAATTAAACATCGCTTGTTGTCACTGCTTTTGACGCTGGTGACAGTCTTGAGCCTGCTGCCGACTGCGGCTTTTGCCGCGTCGAACACGGGTTCCGGCCTCAAAATTACCACCAACCAGGCATATTGGAGCACGCGCCTGCTCGCCAACGGTACCCCATACAGCTACCGCCCGCCGCTTGTGGACGGTAAGCTCGTGTACTGCATGGATAGCGGACTTGGCTATCACTATGCAACATCTTCGTACCTCAATTCCTTTACATGGACGTCCGGCACCGGTGCAGATGCAGATGCCGTATTGCAGTTGGCGCTCACGAACAGCGGTCTCAGCGAGATGGATGCCGCGACCGTTGAGAATGTCAAGTGGATGATGACCTACCTCAACGACTGCAAGGAATCCAACGTCGGCCAACTCTTTATGGCGGTACAGACCTACGTTTGGGAGAACCAGTCCTATAAAGGCGAGCCCGGTGGAGACGGCGACGCGGGCGGTTACGCCAACGCCGACACCTATGATTTGTATCTGAGCCTCATCGACTGGCTTTTGGAGCAGAAATCACAGGAGGACGCCGAGTTCCAGCGCCAGATTGAAGAGTACACTGCACAGGGTAAGTCTGCATCCATTGTGGAGGACGAGAGTGCGAAATGGGCGGTGTACGCAATCTCCAGCAACCGCAAAAATCAGTCATTCTTCAATTATTATGGTCCCCGCAAACTGGTCACTCAGGATAAGCCCGGAGGCGGCGGAGAAGAACCTGCACCGCCTGCAGGCGTTGGCAAGATCGTGCTGAAAAAGACTGCTGGTGGAACCACAACCGGTCTCGCCGGTGCACGTTTCAGCAGTCCGAGACCGCTGCTGTACCCGTAAAGCAGAAAAACATATTTGCGGGCAGAGCAGTAGTTTCGGTATTACTTTTCACAGAAAGGCACTTTTGGAACCGAAAGCGGCGTATGAGAATGTGAAGGTTCTTCTGCAAAACAAGATGAAAGGAGATATGAGATGTACAAGAGTTTTTCGATGGAACTGGCTGGCAGAACTTTAACAGTGGATGTTGGCCGTGTGGCAGCTCAGGCAAATGGTGCTGCATTTATGCATTATGGAGATACAACCGTATTATCAACCGCGACAGCTTCTGACAAGCCGCGTGACGGTATTGATTTCTTCCCGTTAAGCGTTGAGTTTGAGGAGAAGATGTATTCGGTCGGAAAGATTCCGGGCGGATTTAACAAGAGAGAGGGAAAGGCATCTGAGAACGCAGTTCTGACAGCACGTGTTATCGACCGTCCGATGCGTCCGCTGTTCCCGAAGGACCTGCGCAACGACGTTTCCATCGTCTGCACCGTTCTGGAGAACGACTACGACAAC
>OGXE01000356.1_pt1 | contig 41034 bp, 26 predicted proteins | sample 1576181 | NCBI WGS metagenome assembly OGXE01 (sample SAMEA3541478, study PRJEB24748) | human gut metagenome | biome: human gut; feature: human-associated habitat; material: faeces | place: China | collected 2012 | reverse complement strand
GGCATGGTCGGCACAGGAATCCAGGATGCACAGGGCCAGGCCTGCCTTGGAAAAGTCCACCTGCACCGGTTCCACATCCGGGTGGGCGGGGTCGGCAAAATCAATGGTGATGATGTTGCCCACGCCGCCGATGGCTTCCGACCCGTAGAGCACGGACGCGGGGCCCTTGATGACTTCCACGCGCTCCACGTTGGAGGGATCGATCAACAGGGGCGTGCCGTCCATCGACTTGTTTTCCACGAGCTTCTGCCCGTCGATGAGGATCAGCACGCGGTTGGGATTCTCGCCGCGGATGGATATGCGCTTAAAGCCCTGCCCGCCGGAATTCCTGATTTCCACGCCCGGCACGTCCTGCAAAAGCTCGCCGATGGTCCGGGCGGGAGAACGCTTGATGTCCTCGCTCGTCATGACGGAAACGCTCATGGGAACGTCCTGCAATTCCTTCTCCACCCTCGTGGCGGTCACGTACACGTCGTCCGCCTTGACCGGCTCCTCCACGGCATAGGCGGGGCACCACGCCGCCAGGCCCAGCGCCGTCAACGGCAAGGCGCGGGCCAGCATCTTCCTTACAAACATCAGGCCTCCAAAGCACGCTTGAGATAATCAAGCAACAGTTGTGAAAGGTTCACCTGCCAGAACTGCCCGGCGAGCGTAAGCACGATGAAGGCCCCGTCCCGTTCGACAAGACCCGCCCGCTCCCATTGCTCAAGCACGGGTTTCCACACCTCGCCCAACGGGATGCCGTAAGCCGCTTCCAGCCCCGGCATGTCCAGCCAGCCCTGCTCCATCCCCTCGGCGATGGCCTTGAACAGCTTTCCCTGCGGGAACGGGCGGAACAGCATGGCGATGGGCTTGCGTCCGGCCCGGACTTCTTCCTGCCACGCCCGGTAGTCCGACTGGTTCAGATAGAAGAACCCGTCCAGATTGCCGCCCGCGCCGGGACCGAACGCCAGACAGTGGGCGCGGCCTTTGACATACAGATTGTACAGGTTGCGTTCCCGCGACGTCCGCGCCCAGTGGCTGATCGACAGGCGGCGGTAAAACCCTTTCTGCATGGCCTTCACCCCTGCGGCGAACATGGCCGACTGCATGGGGACGTCCGCCCCGGCGGGAAGGCGTCCGCTCTCAATGGCCTTGGCGAGCGGGGTGTTCCGGTACACGTTGAGCTGGTAGCAGTCAGCGCCGTCGAGCTTGAGCGACTGGGCCGTGGCGATGTCCGCCAGCCAGCGTTCCATCGTCTGCATGGGGAAGCCGTAGATGAGATCCACGATGACGGCGGCCTGATCATAGCTCTGCAAAAGCTGGAGCTGCCGAATCAGCGTGTCGCGATCGGACACGCGGCCCATCGCCTGCCGGATCTCCGTGTCAAAGCTCTGCACCCCGAGTGAAAAACGGTTTGCCCCGCCCTCGAAGCACGCTTCCATCTTGTCCGGGCCGAAATTCGACAGACGCCCTTCCACCGTGATCTCGCAATCGTTGGCGAGCGGCAGCACGGCGCGGACTTCCTTCAAGATGCGCCGGAGATCGTCCGCCTGCAGCGCCGTGGGCGTGCCTCCGCCCATGTACACGGCATGTACCGGCCCGGCATCCTGTCCGGGGCGGCCCCGCCACAGGCGCAGCTCCTGAATGAGCGCGTCGGCGTAGATCCGGCTTTCGTCTTCGCGGTATGCCTTGTTGTAGAAACCGCAGTACAGGCAGTGCGTCTCACAAAACGGCACATGGATGTACGCCACGGTCTTTCCCGTCCTCGGCTCCGCCAGCAAAGGCTCCAGCGTCGCCTCAAAATCCTGTTTTTCCACGCCCGAACCGCCAAGGCCGGGATGTACGGCGATCTTGCCTTCAAACGCGTACGGCAGAGGATCGACCCCCTCCCTGGCGAAGTAGCGTTCGAGCCCCTCAGCCGGGACGCTTGGCTGCCCTACCCGCTCCTGCTCGGACGGAAGGCTTTTTTCCAATCGGATTTCAGTCATGACCCCTCCGGGTTCCCATCAAAAGTACATTGAACAATATTAAGTTTTATTAATCAAACTTTATGTCCGCAGATGTACACAGTCCGCCCCGGCCTGTCAACCGTTTCTGCCAAAAAGCGGAATGCTTTTTATTACAGCCTATTTTGAAGGAGATTGCCCAGCGAGGCACTCCGGACAGACGCCGTACAGATACAGCCTGTGTTGCGTGGGCGTAAATCCGTATTGGCGGACAAGGCGCTCCTGCAGGGCTTCGATCTTAGGATCGACGACCTCAATGCTCTTGCCGCAGCACTCGCAGATGAGATGATCGTGGTGCCAGTCGCTGGCCTGCTCATACCGGACGACGCCCCCGCCGAAAGAGACTTCCTTGGCAAGCCCGGCCTCACACAACAGCTTCATCGTGCGGTATACCGTGGACTGCCCCACCGTCGGATCCTGTCGCTGAACCAGGCCGTACAGATCGTCAATGGTCAGGTGCCCCTCTTCCTGAAAAAACACGGAAACAATGGCTCGCCGCTGCTGCGTGTTGTGGCAACCTTTTCCGCGTAGGAAGCGCGTGAACACCGTCTCCGGATCAACATGGACTTGTCCGCCTGACATACCTCATCCTTACATAACGGTTCAAGATGTATTGAAGCGCGGGCCCTGCACTCCGGCCCGCGCTTCAGGCATAACGGCTACGGAGTGCCTATACCGCCCACAGTCTATTATAATTGAATTTCATTTTCAATATATTCGCATAAAAAAATGCGGTTAAAGAGCCGCCAACAGCCGGTTGGCCCAATCTTCCACGTCGCTCCCGTTCGACGAGAGATTGCCGTCGAGCTTCAAGCCTTCCAGAATCTGAATGCCGCCGAGTTCGTTCAAACGCGCCTCAATCACATCCACCGCCCCGCAAAAATGCTCAAAGGAGCTGTCCCCGCTCGCAAAGCACGCGGTCTTGACGCCCTTGACTCCAATACGATCAAAGGCTTCGAACAACGGCTCGAAATCCGTCTGCAGCTCGACTTCATCGGTCCCCCATGCGGAGCACCCGAACAGAGCGACATCCCGGCCTTCGCACAGGCCATCCGGGGAAACGTCGGCGGCGTCCCGTACATCGGCGACATGCCCCGCAGCCCGCAGACGCCCGCCGAGGTATTCGGCAATATCCGCCGTGTTGCCGGTGGTGGACCCGTAAACGATAAGCACATTACTCATGAAAAAGCTCCACTTGGAAAAAAGTTAATGATCGTGATTGTGTTCGCCACGACATGCGCATCCTCCGTGCCCGTGCCCATGCCCGTGTTCGCCATGGCATGTGCAGTGCGCGCATTTTCCGCAGCACCCGCTTTTCTTCTTGCGGGGCGGCACGATAAGCACACGGCTCCCGGAGGGCGCCATGTTGAATCCGTTTTCGCCCTTGAAGAACAGCTGCGACGCCGGAACGGGCGTCTGGCACAACCGAGCCTGCAACACCTTGCTGCCGAACGGCAACACTTCGCTTACCCCCGCCGTATCGACGAACACCCTGCCGCCGCACCTGTACTCCCTCAAAAAGAGATTCAGCAGTTCGTGTGCGGAGTTGCCGTCAAAAATGCCCTGCATCTTCACATGCAGGTTGTCCTTGTTGTGATGGTAGTTCATCTGAAAATCGGTGCTCATGCACGTTCTCCTTCTTGCCGTGCGGATTCGCTCCCCAGAAGCCGGGAAATGGTGCTCAGACTCCCGTTCGGCAACATATAAAATGTCTTGTTGTGTTTCTTCGCCAGATTCTTGACTTTGATGCAGGCGCCGTGGCTGTTGCAGTTCACGGGGCAGAGGATGATGTCCGCGCGCCTGAGGCTCCGCTCGAGCTGGCGCGTGCCGCCCTGCAGCGACTTACCCTTGATGTTCATCATCCAGTTGATCTTATCCTGAATTGCTTTCTCTGCTGCTGCAAATTCAGGCAGGTCGGTAGAGAAGCGGGGAACTGTGATCTGGTCAGCCAGATAGTTCTGAATAGTGTAAGGCAATACGAAGTAACCGTCAGCCAGACCTTGCATCAATGCAGAAGCACCGAGGCGGTTTGCACCGTGGTCAGAGAAGTTACATTCACCGATAGCGAACAGACCCTTGATAGAAGTCATCAGTTCGTAGTCAACCCAGATACCACCCATTGTATAGTGGATAGCCGGATAGATCATCATCGGATTATAATATTTCACACCGGCAATTTCTTTTGCCAGTTCGCCCGGATTCACGTCAGTGATTTCCTCGTACATATCGAAGAGGTTACCATAACGTTGAAGAACGATATCGATGCCTAAGCGGCTGATAGCCTCAGAGAAATCGAGGAATACTGCCAAGCCTGTATTGTTCACACCGAAACCTGCATCGCAACGTTCTTTTGCAGCACGGCTGGCAACGTCACGCGGAACCAAATTTCCGAATGCCGGATAACGGCGCTCCAAGTAATAGTCACGGTCTTCTTCCGGAATATCGCTTCCCTTGATTTCACCCTTCTGAAGTTTCACTGCATCTTCTTTTTTCTTCGGAACCCAGATGCGGCCGTCATTACGCAGCGACTCTGACATCAAAGTCAACTTAGACTGCTTGTCACCGTGAACAGGAATACAAGTGGGGTGAATCTGTACCATAGCCGGATTAGCCATCCAAGCACCCTTACGGTAGCAAGAAACAGCAGCTGTACAGTTGCAAGTCATTGCATTGGTAGACAGGAAGTATGCGTTTCCGTAACCACCGGTAGCGATTACTACTGCGTGTGCAGCGAAACGTTCCAGTTTACCGGTAACGAGGTTCTTAGCAATGATACCGCGGGCACGTCCGTCAATAAGAACAACGTCCTGCATTTCATAGCGGGTATACAGTTTTACAGTACCTACGTTTACCTGGCGGCTCAATGCTGAATAAGCACCCAGCAACAACTGCTGTCCGGTTTGACCGCGGGCATAGAACGTACGTGATACCTGAGCACCACCGAAAGAACGGTTATCCAGCAGACCGCCATATTCGCGGGCGAAAGGAACACCTTGTGCCACACACTGGTCGATAATGCTATTGGAAACCTCAGCCAAACGGTAAACGTTAGCTTCGCGGGCACGGTAGTCACCGCCCTTTACTGTATCGTAGAACAAACGGTATACTGAGTCACCGTCGTTTTGGTAATTCTTTGCAGCGTTGATACCACCCTGTGCAGCGATGGAGTGTGCACGTCGGGGAGAGTCTTGAATACAAAAGTTGAATACTCTGAAACCCATTTCACCGAGTGAAGCGGCAGCAGAAGCACCTGCTAAACCTGTACCTACTACGATGATATCCAAGCGACGCTTGTTAGCCGGGTTCACTAATTTCTGGTGAGCTTTATAGTTGGTCCATTTCTCTGCTACTGGTCCTTCCGGAATTTTTGAATCTATCTTAGTCATAATGCTATTACATTTTAATCGTTTACAATTTACAAATTAGCAAGCACCGCCGCACAATGATTTTGCGAAGAATACGACAACTACCAAGGCGAAACATACAACGACGATAGTAGAGTAGATGTTGGAGATACATTTCCAACGGTTAATCCATACCTTGTTGTTCCAGCCCAGAGACTGCATAGAGCTCCAGAAACCGTGAGTCAGGTGGAACCACAGTGCGCCTAGCCAAATGAGGTAAAGCACTACGTATACCGGATTGCCAAATGTGTTTTCAATGTGATGAACACCATTGGCTGCATATGCCAGTGTGGCAGCATCGGTTTGCATACCCATGTTGTGCATCAACTCGGGAAGCTGCATTTTTGCCCAGAAGTTTACCAGGTGCAGGCCCAGACCTACGATTACAATAAGACCCAGTACGAGCATGTTCTGAGAAGCCCATTCTACTGTTTTGGGTTTATCAACTACGGCATAACGCTCTGTACCGCGCGCTTTGCGGTTCTGCATTGTCAGCCAGAAAGCGTAGATGATGTGAATGATGAAAAGGGCAGCCAGACCTACCGTAGCCACCAAGGCATACCAGTTTGCTCCCAGGAACTCACAAACCATGTTGTATCCCTCTGCCGAGATTAATGCAACCAGGTTCATCGCCATGTGAAACGTCAGAAACAGGACAAGGGCGATACCGGTAACGCTCATCACCACTTTCCTTCCTACAGATGAATTACTTAACCACATAAATGATTGAATTTAAATTATTTAATAGTTAGAAAATTTGCTTTTTACTTAGGGTCTTACTCTAATTTCCCGCAAAAATAGAAGAAAAACATTGATTAAACAAGGAATTAAAGAAATAATTCCGTAATCAGGAGAATAGACAGAAGTTGACGACTCAGCAAGGGAACAAGGTGACGAGAAAAGGGTTACCCTTCCTCGTCACCTTGTTCCCTTGCTGAGTCGTCACTTTTTTCTTTTATAATAGTGATTTTCTCTCCACTGGCAGCGCGTTTCCGTAGTGAACGGGGGGTGTCCCCAAAGGAGTCCTTACAGAAATGTGCGAAGTGTGACAGGGAATCAAAACCATAGCGTGCGCTAATTACAGAGATACGTTGCTTGGTGAATTGCAGATCATTCAGAATACCTTCACGCTTCTTGTCCAGTATCCATTCGTACACCGGAACATTATACATATTTTTAAACAAACGACGAAAGGTAGTGGTGGTATATCCTCCTAAATGGGCAAATTCTTCCACATTCTTCACTTTATCGTAGTTTTGCATAATGAAATAATGGAAACTTTCTGTATAAGTACTGATAGGATAGAAAAAAGTACTTATCTGGCGTAGTGGATAATAACAGGTTAGAATGTAAACCAGTTCCTGACGCTTGATATCGAGATATTTCCCGCAAGCGGAAGGTTGTTCTTTAAAATAGTCGGCGATATCATTTAGCAGTCGTTCCAGTTTTGCGTTGGCCAGCAACGGTGTGTAAATCAGTGGAGCTTCGGAACGTTCCAGGATCTCTTTATAGCGGTCTTCGCATAAAAGCGGGAGTTCCGTGAACCAATAGGCGATGTATTCCACTTCAGTCAGTGCCAATAACTCCATTTTTGAGCCGATGGCTTGTAATACACACTGTCTGCTTAGGAGCGTAGTGCCCGGATATTCGTTACTATTAATCAGCAACTCACCCTTTAACATAAAGATCATGCAGTTCTGGGTGCACTTCTCCGCTGAGAAATGCTGCCCCTGGGGATGTTGGCGAAGTACCAATGTCCCATCAGAAATTTTCGGGCATAGAGTGCAATCTACCTGCCGTGTGCAAAGAGTGTCTTTTGTCATGAAATATAGGACGAATTACTAAAATTATGGCAACAAAGATAGAATTTTTTTGTGAATACTCTAACAAAATCACCTATCTTTGCTGCAAACTATAAGAAAGACTGCATGAAGAGAACTATTTTTTTTGTATTTTTTGCATCATTAGTTGTACTCAGTATTTCTGCACAAAATTGGGACATCAATACCTTGCATAAAATAAACAGTTGGGATGGTAAGTTTATTCGCAATTATAATAAAATAATTTCTCGTACTGAACCTTATATTGCCGTTGGAGTTCCTGTGGCGATGGTACTGGCTGCATGGGTGAAAAAAGACCGTGAATTATTAAAGGATGCTGTGTATGTAGGTACCAGTGTTGCCGGTGCTTTTGTGGTGACCTATGGCTTGAAATATCTTATAGACCGTGAACGTCCGTTCGACCGTTATCCCGACCGGGTTCATGCTTATAGTCATGAGACCAGTCCTTCTTTCCCATCCGGACATACGGCAACAGCCTTTGCATTGGCAACTTCGCTTTGCGTGAAGTATCCGAAATGGTATGTGATAGGTCCTTCGGCTTTATGGGCTTGTTCTGTCGGGATGTCCCGTATGAATGAGGGTGTGCACTACCCGTCCGATGTACTGGCAGGTGCAGTCATCGGAGCGGGATGTGCGGTAGTAAATATCTATGTGAACCGCTGGTTAAATAAGTGGTTATTCGGTAATTAAAGCGGTAGTTTCTTCTCGTAAATCTTTTCGTTCAGTACTTTTAGTGCCTGTTGCACACTGTTGTTCGTGGTGTTTATCACCTGGAAATATTCGTTCATATCCCAGAGGTCACGGGCAATCAGGGCCTTCAACTGTGTTTTTATCAGCGGAAGCGATTTATTGTATTGTTCTTCATTAAACTCGATCTTCTCTTTATCGGCAGCAGTGCGTATGTCTGCAAGCATCTGCTCGTCTATCTCAAACTTATTGTTGAAGCTATCGAACTTCTTGTACTGTTCCTGTAATTCTTTCCGGTGGCTTTCGATGTATTTCGTGGTTGCTTTGATAACAACGCCTTTGGCAACCAAATTCCGGTGATAATCGGTGTATTGAGTGGTGTCAATAGGTACGAAATAGTCGGGCATGATACCACCGCCACCATAAACGGTACGTTTCAGTTTCTTTGTAGAATTCTTCAGTGAATCGGGGAAATGGATGCTGTCAGCATGCATCATCTCTCCACGGTTGAAGCGCTCTATCAGATCCATATTGTATTTCTCCTGGGTATCCTCGCCTTGAAGTCTGGGATTGTCCAGATTAGCTGTATGGTCATACGGTTTTTGAATGCAACGTCCGGAAGGGGTATAGTAACGGGCGATAGTCAGGCGTATCATGGAACCGTCGGGCAGGTCGATGGGGCGCTGTACCAAGCCTTTACCGAAAGTACGGCGGCCCACAACAACTCCTCTGTCCCAGTCCTGTATGGCACCGGTAACGATTTCACTGGCAGAAGCAGAGTATTCGTCCACCAATACAACGAGGCGACCGTTTTTGAAGTTACCCGTGCCTTTGGCGTAGAAATTACTACGCTGGGCGGCTCTTCCTTCGGTATATACAATCAATTCTTTCTGTTGCAAGAACTCATTGGCAAGATCGATGGCTGCGTTCAGGTATCCGCCTCCATTACCTTGCAGGTCGAGTATTAAGTCTTTCATTCCCTGTTTCTGTAATTCTTTAAGAGCTGCCGTAAACTCCTCGGCGGTAGTGGCGCCGAAACGGTTGATGCGGATATAGCCTATCTTGGGTTGTATCATGTAAGAAGCATCCAGACTGAGAATAGGAATTTTATCCCGTTTTACAGTGAAATATAGAGGATCATCTACTCCGCGGCGGACGATGGTCAGTTTAACTTCCGAATCTTTGGGGCCGCGTAAGCGCGTCATGATGTCTTCTGTGGACATTTTAACACCTGCAATGGCACTGTCATTTACAGCTACAATACGGTCTCCCGCCAGTATACCTACTTTTTCGGACGGTCCGTTGCTCACGGGCTGTATGATCAGTAAAGTATCTTCTATCATCTGAAACTGAACACCAATACCTTCGAAATTACCTTGCAGAGGCTCGTTCATTTTCTTCACTTCCTCGGCATTGTTGTATGTGGAGTGCGGGTCAAGCTGTGCCAACATGCGGATAATAGCTTCTTCCACCAGTTTGTTTTCGTCTACCGAGTCTACATACAGGTTGGCTATAGCAAATTCTGCCATTTGTAACTTGCGGATTGCTGCCGCATTACCCGTATTTTGTGCCTGCATGGAAGCCATGCTACCACATATACATATTATAAAGATAAGGAGTTTCTTCATTATTCTTTTTACTAATCATTAAATTCACTAATCACTAAATCTCCATTCCTTCGGGAATAAACTGGCTGATGTCCTTGCCGAATTGTAGCAGTTCGCGGACAGTTGTGGAACTGATGCATGTCAGTTCGGGTTCGGTAAAGAGCAGGATTGTTTCAATACCTGCCAGTTTGCGGTTGATATCTGCAATGGTTTCTTCGTATTCAAAGTCTTTCACGGTGCGGATGCCGCGGATGATGAACTGTGCATCTACCTGTTGTGCAAAATCAATCGTCAGGCAATCATAAGAGTATACTTTGATGCGGGGGTCGTTCCGGTAGAAGTTCTGTATCATTGCCACGCGTTTCTCGATAGGGAAATAGGTATTCTTATTTTCATTAATACCGATCCCAATGATGACTTCATCCATAAAAGTCAGTGCGCGGGTCACTATCGAGAAATGTCCGATAGTGAAAGGGTCGAATGTTCCCGGAAAGATTGCTCTTCTCATGATGCCAAATCTTCTTCTATAACCAGATTATTAATAATAAAGTTTTGTCGTTCCATAGTATTTTTACCCATATAGAACTCTAATAATTCCTTTACCAGGTCCGTCTTGCGCAGGCTTACCTGCTCCAGACGCATATCCTTACCGATAAAATGCCTGAATTCATCGGGTGAGATTTCTCCCAAACCTTTAAATCGGGTGATTTCAGGATTCGGTCCCAGTTCTGCAATTGCTTTCTGACGTTCTTCTTCCGTATAACAGTAAAGGGTTTTCTTCTTATTACGTACACGGAACAACGGAGTCTGCAGGATGTATACATGCCCTTTCTTTATCAAGTCAGGGAAGAATTGCAGGAAGAAGGTTATAAGTAGCAGGCGGATATGCATACCATCCACATCGGCATCGGTAGCAGCAATCACCTTGTTGTAACGTAATCCCTCGATACCGTCTTCTATATTCAAGGCAGCCTGCAGCAGGTTGAATTCTTCGTTTTCATATACCACCTTTTTAGTCAGCCCGTAAGAGTTCAACGGCTTACCACGCAAGCTAAATACTGCTTGTGTGTTTACGTCACGGCTTTTTGTGATAGAACCACTTGCAGAGTCTCCCTCGGTAATGAATATGCAAGATTCGGTCTCTTGGTCTTTTCCCTTGCCGTCGTTGAGGTGGTAGCGGCAATCGCGCAATTTACGGTTGTGCAGGTTGGCCTTCTTGGCACGTTCACGAGCCAGTTTGGTAACACCGGCAATCGCTTTGCGTTCCTTTTCAGAGTCCTGTATCTTTTGCAACATGACTTCTGCAACCAATGGGTTTTTGTGGAGGTAATTATCCACTTCCGTCTTGATAAAGTCTCCTACATATTTATTTACGCTTACACCACCCGGAGACATGGAAGGCGAACCGAGTTTGGTTTTTGTCTGTCCCTCAAACTGGGGTTCTTCCACGTTAATGGCAATGGCGGCAACGATACCGTTACGGATATCGGCGTACTCCTGGTTTTTGTTATAAAATTCCTTGATGGTGCGGGCAATATGTTCTTTGAGTGCACTTTGGTGTGTACCGCCTTGCGTCGTATGCTGTCCGTTGACGAAGGAGTAATATTCTTCTCCGTATTGGTTGGTATGTGTGAAGGCTATTTCAATGTCTTCCCCTTTCAGGTGGATGATGTTGTATAACCCCTGTGCGGTCATGTTGTCGTTCAGCAAATCTTCCAGACCGTGGCGTGAAATGATGCGCTGACCGTTGTAAATTATGGAAAGGCCTGTATTCAGGTACGTATAATTACGCAATAACATTTCCACAAAGTTAGCTTGGAAAGAATAGTTCAGGAATAATGTACTATCCGGTTCGAAGAAAATGTAAGTTCCGCTCTCTTCATCGCTGTTTTCCGTGACATCGCTCTGAAGAATACCTTTTTCGAAAATGGCGATACGGACTTTGCCTTCACGATAACTGCGTACCTCAAAACGGTTGCTAAGTGCATTTACGGCCTTGATGCCTACACCGTTCAGTCCGACGCTCTTTTTAAAAGCCTTGCTGTCGTACTTACCACCGGTGTTGAGTTTGCTTACTGCCTCGATCAGCTTTCCTTGCGGAATACCCCGACCGTAGTCGCGTACGCTGACACGGAGATTCTCCTCAATGCTTATCTCGATCCGTTTACCCGCACCCATTTTGAATTCATCGATGCTGTTGTCCATTACCTCTTTTAGCAATACATAAATACCGTCGTCGTTTTGCGTACCGTCGCCCAAACGACCGATATACATACCCGAACGGACACGGATGTGCTCCATATCGTCAAGATGACGAATGTTGTCTTCCGTATATTCTACATTGCCTTCGGGCATCAGTCCGTTGATTTCTTCCATAAATTCTTATTTAGTTGACAAGGTTTTCAGTTGACGAGTTGACGAGGGAAATGGTCTGTCTTTGTAATGGCGCAAATACAGTGCAACCCTTTGTTTCCTTGTCAATTTGTCTCTTGTTCCCTTTTATTTAATCTCTTTCACGAACGCCCTGCGCCGTTTATGCTGCTCTGTTTTAAAGTACTCCCATTGGGCTTGTACCTTGCCGTTCATCTCCAGTTCAGGGTTGCTCTCTGCAAATATAAAACCTAATTTTTGATAAACCGGAATTAAATCGGAAAATAACAATGCGTTAACACCTTTGTTCTGGTACTCCGGCTTCACTGCAACGAGCAATAAATCCAACATTTTGGCACGGCGTTTCATGAAGAGAGCCTTCAGCAGATAATACCATCCGAAGGGCAATAACCGTCCGTGTGCTTTTTGCAAAGCTTCGGACAAGGATGGCATGGAAATACCTACGCAAATCAGTTGGTCGTCGGCATCCGTGATAAGTGTCACCATACGCAGGTCTACAATAGGAAGGTACATCTTCACGTATTGGTCGATCTGCCGTTGTGACAGGGCGGAATATCCGAACAGGGGTTTATAAGCTTCGTTCATCAGTTCAAAGATGGCCTGACCGTAATCTTGGGCAATCTTTTTCGCAGATGTATATTTTTTGATTTTGAGATTATACTTACGTTGAATGAGGTCGGAGATACGTTTGTGTTTTTCCGGTATGGCATCCGGAATATAAATTTTAAATTCTACCCAGTCGGCATCTTTTTCAAAGCCCATGCGTTCCATGTGTTGCGGGTAGTAAGGGTAGTTATAGATGGTGGCCATTGTGCTGAGTTGATCGAAACCTTCGACAAGCATGCCTTCCGCATCGAAGTCTGTGAAACCCAAGGGACCTTGTATATGAGTCATTCCCCGCTCTTTACCCCATTCTTCGACCGTGCGGATCAATGCGTCGGAAACTTCGGGGTCATCGATGAAATCGATCCAGCCGAAGCGGACGTTCTTTTTATCCCAGGTCTGGTTGGCTTTATGATTGATAATGGCAGCTACACGTCCTACTATCTGATTGTCTTTGTAAGCTAAAAAATACTCTGCTTCGCAGAATTCAAACGCCGCATTCTTCTTTTTGTTGAAGGTATTGAGCATGTCGTCGTAAAGATCGGGGACAGAGTAAGGATTGTCTTTGTATAGCCGGTAATTGAAGCGGATGAACCGTTTCAATTCTTTCATTGTGGAAGCTTTTTTGATTGTTATTGCCATAATTTTATGTCTAATGAGGGGGCAAAGATACATGATAATCTTTAAAATACCACTTTAAACGTTATAAATAAGTACAACAGTATAAGCTATATAACAAAGTATCAGTATGCTGCCCTCAATGCGGGTAATGGTCCGTTTGGCAAAGAAAAGCCCGAAGAACCAAAGCAGAATACTTGAACCTACCAGTACCAGCAGGTCCAGATTAGTGATGCCTGCCAGATGTAGGGGTGTGATAGAAGCACTACATCCCAGTACAAAGAAAATGTTGAAAAGATTGCTTCCGATTACATTACCGATAGCAATCTCCGGGTTCTTCTTCAGAGCGGCCACGATGGAAGTAGCCAGTTCGGGCAGGGATGTACCGCCTGCCACAAGCGTTAGCCCGATGACGGACTCGCTGACTCCCAGACTGCGGGCAATGCCTGTGGCACCGTCTACAAAGAAGTTACCGCCGATGATAAGCCCTGCCAGTCCACCTATCATATATAGGGTAGACCGCCACATGGGAAGTTGCTTGATTTCTTCTTCGGGTGCTTCTCCTTCTTTCTTTCCCTGAAAGGCGATTGCAAAGGTATATCCCAAAAAGATGATAAAGAAGCAGAGCAATAGCAAGCCATCCGTAGTGCTGAGAATATTTTCTGCACTATGATCCAATAATACATCGTTGGCACAAATCAGCAGTACGATGGAAGAAAGGATGCAGAGAGGTATTTCCTTACGTAACGTATTTTGGGAGATGACGATAGGGGCAAAGAGCGCTGTGCAACCCACGATCATCAAAGTATTAAAGATATTACTACCTACCACATTTCCGATGGCAATGTCTGCACTGCCTTTCAGGGCGGAAGATATGCTAACCGTCAGTTCCGGAGCGGATGTTCCGAAAGCTACGATGGTAAGTCCGATAACGATGGACGGTATATGGAAACGTTTGGCTATGGATGCAGCCCCGTCCGTCAGTCCATTAGCGCCTAAGAGTATGAGGAGAAGTCCCCCAATCAGGAAAAGAATATCCATATAAATACTGATTTTTGTGCAAATATAATTAATTCCTTTTATGATAAGTGAAAAACATTCCGTATGTTTGGTGCGTTAAACAATTTATAATTTTAAGTAACCTGATTAAGGACTTTTAATATGAAGGGAATTCGGGCGTTGTGTTTTGGGCTGTTACTGCTGTTTGCGAGTGGTGCATCCGCCCAGTTGGTAGAAAAGGTTTTAGACATCTTGAATGAAGATACATTGGGAACAGTGGTTGCTCAAAAGCCGGATACTGATTCACTGCATCTGTTGAAGATAAAAGAGGATCTGGAGACATCAAGATTGAATGAGGCTAATCTCCGGATGGAGATAGAGCAGATGAAGTTGAAGTATGATGCAGCGGACTCTCTGAAGCTGGCCAAACAGCGGTTACGTATTGATTCGCTCAGAAGAATGACTCCGGGTATTCCTGTAATTGTGGAAGGCGATACATTATATTATCTGTTTGCCAAACGTGGCGGTCACACTCCCCAACAGCGCGCCGAAATGAATGCGGCGGCAATTACGGAACTGGGCAAACGATTCAATCTTCAGCCGGATTCGGTTTATATAGACAGCAGTGATATTGTTACCGATCTGATGTATGGCAATAAAGTTCTTTCTTCTTTCACGGATCAAGATGGCCTTTGGGAAGGCTGTTCACGCGACCAGTTGGCGGCTGCCAAGCGAAAAGTGATAGTGGACAAGCTGAAAGTGATGAAGGATGAGCATAGTCTGTGGCAGCTTGGTAAGCGTATTCTTTATTTTATTCTTGTAATTGTAGGCCAGTTCCTGTTGTTTAAACTCACTATCTGGCTGTTCAATAAGCTAAAAGCCCGTATTCAACGTCTGAAAGATACTAAACTAAAGCCTATTTCTATTCAGGATTACGAGTTACTGGACACACAGAAGCAGGTAAACCTGCTTGTTTTCCTGGCAAGTCTGCTGCGCTATGCCGTCATGCTGCTTCAGTTGATTTTGACGGTGCCATTACTCTTTGCTATATTCCCTCAAACCAAAGATCTTGCTTATAAGTTGTTCTCGTATATCTGGGAGCCGATAAAGAGCATTTTCCTGGGTATAGTGGAGTATATTCCCAACTTGTTTACCATCTTTGTGATATGGCTTGCCGTGAAGTATCTGGTGCGACTGGTTCGTTATCTTGCCAGTGAAATACAGTCGGAACGGCTGAAGATAGGCGGCTTTTATGCCGACTGGGCTATGCCGACGTTCCACATTGTGCGCTTCTTGCTTTATGCATTTATGATTGCTATGATTTATCCCTACCTGCCTGGCTCCAAATCGGGGGTCTTTCAGGGAATATCAGTCTTTGTCGGATTGATTGTTTCGCTGGGATCGAGTACGGTGATCGGGAATATCATTGCAGGACTGGTTATCACGTATATGCGTCCGTTTAAGTTGGGTGACCGTATTAAGTTGAATGATACAACGGGAAATGTGATTGAGAAGACACCGTTGGTAACGCGTATCCGTACGCCGAAAAATGAGGTAGTTACGATTCCTAACTCTTTTATTATGTCTTCGCATACGGTGAATTTCAGCCAGTCGGCACGCGACTACGGGCTGATAATTCATTCGGAAGTGAGCATCGGATACGATATTCCATGGCGAAAGACCCATCAGCTTCTGATTGAAGCGGCGCTGAATACTCCCGGAGTAGTGGATGACCCGCGTCCGTTTGTACTGGAAACATCTCTTCAGGATTATTATCCCGTCTATCAGGTGAATGCATATATTAAAGATGCCAATCAGTTGGCACAGGTTTATTCTGATTTGCACCAGAATATTCAGGATCGGTTTAATGAAGAAGGCATAGAAATAATGTCGCCCCACTATATTGCTACGCGAGATGGTAATGAGACAACTATACCTAAGGATGACCTCCGGGGAAAGAAATGATGGCATTTACAAGTTATTTCCCTCGCGATGTAAAAGCATTTACTTCAGTATGTAACGGCCTTTACCGCCTATTGTAACGCTCTTTACCTCGGCATGTAACGACCTTTACCTCGGCGTGTAAATGGAGTTACAGTGCGGGGGTAACAAAGTTACCATTTGGGGTAACATGGCTTTTACCGTGCCATCACAATTTCCGAATAAGGATAGCCGATGCCGGGAACGGCTTGCCAACTTTTGCTCACCAAATCGTAAGCATAGATCAGCCTTCCTCTCCGATTTGTATCGAATAGAACGTAAAGTTTCAGTGTCTCCGTATCTTTAGCGAGCATGGTTACTGAACGTGCCGAATTGGGGAATGTGGCGAAAGGTTCCTCCAAACTCATCGTAGCTTGATTCCAAAGACACAGATCTGTCCGGCCATCATCGGCTCTTACTACGGCATATCCGCCGGTGCGTACGTATTTGGTAGTTCCGGTGTCTTTTCCTGAGATTATTGTCCAGAAGGGAATGAGTGCGGTGGCCTGTATCGATTCGCCGGTATATACCTTCCTGCTACTTGGGTCCAAGCTCAGTGCGACGGGTGTGAAACTGTTGTTTCCATTATCAGCCGAGAGTAGCAGATAACTGTCACCCTGTACACCGGGATAGCGTGTCAGAGCTTCAGGCTTTATGTCGGCGGGAAGTTCGTAGCGGTAATTCAGAGTTTGGTCAATGTCACGGGTATAGGGCCATGATCCGATGGATGCTAGCATCATTTCATTGTCAGATATTTGCTTTACGGCTATTATGGAGCTTTGGCCGTTGCAGAGAGTCAATATATTTTTGAGTCCCATATCTTGCCAGAAACGCATGGATAGGTCGTAGCTGAATACACTACGCACTCCATCTTTCGTCTGTATTCCGCAGAGGTTCTGAGTTTCAGGAACATTTGCTACGCAGGAGAAATCTTTCTGGTCTTCTGTCAGTCCCACGATGTTTGTGGGAGTGCCATTTGTGAGGTTTACGTGCTCGATGCAATTATTATAACCCGTGCTGGAATGGGAATTGACAATGCCATAGAGCTGGAACTCTTTGGGTGCTTCACCGTTGGTAACAGCAATCTCACCAAGCGTCATGATATCGCCGGAACGGCGCAGGCGTACCTTGGTGGTTGAGGCAGGGTAGTGTCCGGGTGCCAGGAAAGTGATGCTTGTGGAAGTCTGCTCTACCATGACGGGTGATACTCCGAGGGCATATCCCTGATAGTTCATTGCGGGTTGGTCGGGAAGCGGCCAATAGATTTCGAACATTATGTCGTCATCGGTTTGAAAACCTTGTGCTTTAATCGTGACCTTGTCACCGGGGTTGAAGCTGGTCTGTGTGGGCATTACGATATCGGTTACCAGGATCGGTTCTTTGTTTTCATCTTTGGCACATGCAGCAAACAGCAGACAAAGTAGCAGAAAGAGAGATAAGTTCTTCATAGCGTTTCTATTTTTAATGCGACAAATGTAGCGTTTTCTACTGAGATTCTTTCTTTTTTGTCTGATATTATACTTCCACTTAACTTAAATCTATAGAAAGAAAATAATTCTCGAAATTGACTTCTTTCCACTATCTCTTTTCCTAAAAATAAATATCTTGCATAACAAATGCAACTTTATCCTTGATTATTTGGATACATTTATTGTATTTTGTATCTTTGTAAGACAAAACGAGAACCTGCTATTTTTTTACAAACATAAACCAAATGATGAGAGTTAATCAATTACTTGGAATGGGTGCGTGTTTCGCTATGCTCGCACTGACAGGGTGCATGGATAAAGATGTTTATGATCCTGGTAAGGATCCGACCGTATTAAAGCCGGAAAGTGAATACTTTGATTTTACCACAACTACTAATGTGGCGTTCGAGGTCAACTATGGAGAGATTGGGAGTAATGCTTTAATAGAAATCTTTACAGAATATCCAATCTCTTATAATGAAACAGGCTCGTTCGTCATCCAGGGTGAACCAGTTTATAAGATATTTGCGGATACAAAAGGACGTTTCGTTGGCGATGTGGAATTGCCTACGGCTGCTAAAGTGGTGTATGTTTTCTCACCTACCTGGGGTGTTCCCATGTGTGTGGAAGCTAGTGTGGAGAATGGAAAGGTGACGGTGAACGAGACGGACGCTGCTTCGCGGGCGGTAGCTGCTACACGGGCGAAGTCAAATTTGAAGTTAGTTACAGTCAATAATGCACAGAAAGTGTATTCCTTGGTGGAGATTAGTGATAGTTACGGAAAACCTGGGGATATCAATGGTCTGATTGAGTATAATAAGGTTATTAGTAGTAAGTTTATCAATAACGTACAAAAGGCCTTGTGGAAAGGTAAAAGCAGTAAACCAGATAAATTGAATAATTCAAATTATGTGAGAGATACTGAGCACGTTAATACTACTATTGCAAAGGCCTATCAAAATGAACAAGGTCAAATCGTAACAGTGGCAGATGCTGAATTGTTCTTTACTTTTTTAACAGAATCCTGTTGGTATCAGAATGTAGTGGGGTATTATTATTATAAGACCGGTGAATGTCCTGCGGCTCCTGATCAAGTGAAGAAAATCGTTATCTTCCCGAATGCTTCAATTAAAGGTAATGTACCTTATTTGAATTGGTACGATAAAGTGCCGGGAGGAGCTACTAATTATGGTAGTAGAAATGCTCCTTTGGAAACGAACCGGAAGGTGCAACTTCTCTTTCAGGACGATCAGGGTAATCTTTCCACCAAATTTCCGGCAGGGTATACCATCGGCTACTTTATTATTGCTGACGGTTTTAAATGTGGTAGTAAAGGCCATGACGGTTTCATTGATACAGATAAGAGTTTCGTTTATTCTAATGAAGAGTGGAATAAGAACTATCAAGGTCAGAAAGCCCGCTTTATCTCTCTTTCAGCCGAAGGGGGTACTGTGGTCTATGGCGTAGAAGATGGTGGAGACAGCAGTTACGAAGATCTCCTCTTCTGTATTGATGCGAATCCTAATGAAGCCATCCAAGACCCTGACCGTCCTGTCATAGATCCAGATGAACCGGAAGTTTCTGAAACAGAGAACAATTATATGTCTTTTGCCTATGAGGATATCTGGCCTTCGGGAGGTGACTATGACCTGAATGATGTTATCATAGAATACCATCGTTCCATTACCTTCAATAAAGATAATTACGTGAGTGAGGTGAAAGAAACCTACGAACCGGTACAAAAGGTGGGTGCTGCCACGAACAGGAATGCGTTTGCCGTACAGTATGCCACAGATCAACGCGGCGAAATGGTTCTGCCATCCGGTGCTGTGGATGAAACGCAAACTAATTCTATTATTCTCTTCCCCAATGCTATGGATGTGAGAAATCAGAAGTTCGTGATTACCCGTACATTTGCTGCTGGCGCCATGAAGAAGGATGCCTTAAAAGTTGGAAACTCAATATTGAATCCTTATATCATTGTGAACTATGAGGGGGCTGGAAAAGACAATCGTACTGAAGTGCATTTGCCAAAGTCTAAAGCTACTAACTTGGCAAATTCTGATCAGATAGGTAAAGAGGCAGATGCTTACTATGTAAATAAGGATGGAAAACACCCGTTTGCCATTTCAATACCCGGCACTTTCACTTCTGTAACGGAGACTGTGACGATAGATAAAGAATATCCCGATTTCGAGAAATGGGTAGAATCGGATGGTAAAGAATATACAGATTGGTATAAGAATTATCAGAAGTCTGCCAATTGATATTTTCTCATTGGAGAAGTAAAAAGGAAAAGATAAATAAGAGGGTGTTTACTCAATTGCCTGGTTAATGAGCAAGGAGTAAACACCCTCTTATTTTTGTGAAAAGCTTACTGTGAGTTGCGTGTTACGGTATGCAGTATGTTCCCTTTTTTATCGATCATTCGTAGTGTTAGCGTTTTTTTGTCCGCAGATATTATGGAAAAACCCGGTTCAGGACTGCAGAATACGGTTCCTTCTGTCGGTTTCACCTTGCGGGCAAGCGAACCGGCTGAGTTGACAACGTAATCGATATTGCTTCCCGCCTTGCGGATATGCTGGAAGTTATGAATGTGCCCGCAGATATACATGTCTACTTTGTGCTTACGGAGTATCGGATCGAGTCGCTTCTGCATATCCAGGCGTTCGCTGTCGTCCTTCGGAGTTTCGGCGTAGATGGGGTGGTGTCCGGCTACGATAATCCAGTCTTCTTTGGCATTGGCCAGCACTGAATCAATCCAGGCGAGTTGTTTTTGCAAGTCTTGTTTGCAAGCGTCGGGATAGGTGGCGGAGTCATTGCGGTATTTGTCCATCATGGGGGCTGTGTCTATCCAGACGATACGGATAGTGATTCCTTTGTCCTCAAATGCTTTTGTATAGTAGCGGGCGGGTATGGTCCAGCGGCGGCTGATGTTGGTGTAGTCCATTACTGCTTGCGTGTTGCCGCGGTATTCGTGGTTGCCAAGTACGGGAAACCAGTCTATCATCAGTTCCGGGTGGGAGTAGATAAGTTCGTAGTTGGTCATCCACAGAGGGTCGTTCACGCTGCGCACGCCTTCAAAATGGTGGATGTCTCCGGTGGCGACTACGAATTCGGGACCGACTTCTTCGGCCATGGTTCCCATCAGTTCGGCTATGGGCTTCTGGTCGTAATAACCGTTGCGGCCGAGGTCGTTGGCGACGTAGAAGTTGAATTTCTTGTCGAAGATGGAATAATCCGTTATCTGTGCGGTTGCCCAGTTGCTGAGGAGGGCAACTAAAAGGAGAAAGAATACTTTTTTCATTATTATATTGATTTGATTGTTATTAATTTGTTGGCGGAATTAATTTGTTTCCTTTCTGTTGCGGTTATGAACTGAAAAAGCAGAGTAGTGGTGTATATTGTTTACAAATGATGTGTCCTCCTATAATAGTCGTATATTGAACCTAATTCACTCGTATACTGAATGCCATTCAGTCGTATACTTAATAGGGTTCAGTCGTATACTGAATAGGGCATGGTTTAATGATATTGATAATCAGAATGTTACAAAAAGTTGTATTGTTATTGATAAATTCTGACAAATCTCTGCAATATATTGTGCAGTTACTTTATTAGAAGTTAATTTTCACACCTGCATTTACTTTCACTCCGTAATGTTCGCTCTGCATCGTCCGCTCCTTCGTTCCCTGATAGTAGCGCAAAGGCTGGTTCAGCAAATTGGTAGCTTCGGCATAGAATGTTGTTTTCAGTTTTTTTCCGAAAGTATAGCTGGCGTTGGCATCCATATAATTCACTGCGTCGTAATAGCGGTCGTAGAACTTCTCCGCTCCCATCTCGTCGATAAATGCCGATGCATAGTTATAAGAAAGGCGGAGGCTCACACCGGATTTCTCAAAGAAGAGCGAAGCATTGGCCGTGTGCTCCGGAGAACCCGGCAGACGCAGACCGCTTTCATTCTCGCGTCCCTCGAAGTTGAAGTTATCCACGCGGGAGTAAGAGTAAGTGTATGTTCCGTAGAAACCGATGCACTTCAAGGCCGGGGCTATGAAACTGAAATCGCGCTGATAGGCTACCTCCACACCCAGCAGGTCGGCGTTGCCTGAGTTGCGCGGCTGGCTGAACTTGGTATACGTGGTTCCGTTGTAATTGTAGTTGCGCATAGTCTGGTCTACGATGAAATCATTGATTTTCTTGTAGAAGACGCCGGCACTGACAAGACCGATGCTCTTGAAGTAATACTCACCGCTCAGGTCGAAGTTATAAGAAATAGTAGGTTTCAGGCCCGGATTACCCAAAGAGATGGAGTTGTCGCTGCGCTTAATCGTAATGTTCGGTGCCAAGGCGGCATACTTAGGCCGGGCAATTGTATTGGTGAACGAGGCGCGCACCTTGAAATCATCGTTTACGTCATACTTCACAAGAACGGAAGGAAGCACATTCAGATAACTGTCCGACTCGTAGGCTGTGCGGGTGGTCTTGTCTTCGTCCGCATCATACTGGCTACCCGAATATTTCACATGTGTATTCTCCAGACGCAGACCCAGCATCAAGTCCCACTTCTCACCCAGCTTCTGGTCGAAACGCAGATAACCTGCCGCAACGGTTTCTTTGGCGTTGAAGTTGGTGGCAAGCTCTTCTTGCACCTGGTTCTTCTCAAACAGACTCGCATTGTTCAAGTCAAGTTCTCCCAGATACTCCTTGCTTATGAAGCTACCGGCTTTATATTGCTTGCCCGGCATGTATTCGTCCCGGTTCTGGTTTACGGCAGCCGCCAGACTGGCTTTGTCAAAACCGTCTTCATCCAGCGGAGTATATTCGTAGAAATCAATCTCTTTATCTTTAGTCTTATGCACCACCTTGGTTCCGAAGCGCAGATGATTGCCGTACTTTCCTTTTGTGAGCGGCAAGCTGAAATCGAGTTTGAACTTGAAGTCCTTCTCTTGAATATCTTCCTGTTGCTCCGTCACTTCTTTCAGACTGAAATCGTCGTTCAGATACATAGCCGAACCTTCCTGTGGGGTGAGCAACGGCTTGCGCTCATCGTTCAAATCCATAGTGAACTTCTGTTTCTTCAGTTGATAGTCGATGTAGCGTTCATTGGGACGTTCTTCGCTGGCTTTGGCGTAGTTGACGCTCCACTTCGTGTCCAGTTTACCAAAGAGGTGCTCACCGCCGAGGGTGAAGTCCATCGTGCGCTGACGTTCCAGACGGGCGTTGCGGTTGTCGGGCGTGCTGCCTTTGGTCTGCACGCGCACGGCGCCTTTGTTGTTGATGGAGCAATATTCGTTGCCATTGTCGTCTTCTTCCAGGTTGATACCTTTCACGTTGAGGCGGTAACGGTTTTCCCAGTCGTTGCGGTTGTTGAAGATGCCTTTGAAAGTTAGTTTGTGGTTCTCGTTGATGTCCCAGTCCAGTGCGGCGGAGTAGCTTTGGCGTTCGCGGGTGACGTAGTATTGGCGCACCTGATAGTCGGTGATGCAGAGTTCTCCGGTTTCTACGTCCTTGTCCCATGCAAATTCGATGTCATCCGAGCCGGAGGGGGAGTTCTGATAGGAAGCGGAAAGAATGAGTCCCAGTTTGTCGTTGAAGAAGCGGTCGCCATAGGTGAAACCCAGGTTCAGTTGTGCTTTGTCACTAATCCAGTTGTAGCCTGTTCCGGCGGTGGCACTGATGAAGCGTTTATAAGGAGAGTTCTTCGTAATCAGATTGATGGAACCACCGATGGCGTCGGCATCCATATCTGGGGTGACTACTTTGTTCACTTCGATGGTCTGTATCATATCTGCCGGGATGAGGTCCAGTTGCACGTTGCGCGTATCACCTTCGGCAGAAGGAACGCGGTTGCCGTTGATAGTGACGGAACTCATGTCGGCAGAGGTGCCGCGTACTTGTCCGAAGCGGGCTTCACCCTGGTCGTACTGTACGTTGATACCCGAGATGCGTTTCAGTGCATCACCTATGTTGGAGTCGGGGAACTTGCCTACCTGGTCGGCGGACACTACATTCTTGATGCCGAGGCTGTTCTTCTGCGAATTGATGGCGCGGCGTTGTCCCTGAAAGGCGCCGCCTACCACAACTTCCTGTAGTTCCACTCCTTCGTTCATCACTACGTCTTTCTCTAAAGTGCGTCCTTCGGGAATGGTTATTTTCAGTTCTACGGGTGAGTAGCCCACATAACTTACTTTTACGGTATACGTCCCCGGTTCCAGATTGGGGAAGGTGTAGAAGCCGTTGACGTCGCTCGTCACTCCGGCATGCAGTTTCTCGATGTAGATGGAGGCACCCGGAAGGGTTTGTTTCGTGGCATCAATGATGCGGCCGCGCACGGTGCCCTGTTTCACTACGTTTACTTTCTCGTCGGCTTTTGCCGTGCTGCCGACTGTTGCAAATAAGAATAAGAGCGTGAATACTTTAACAATGTGTTTCATACCTGTTGTCATTCGTTGATTAATTTGCCGCAAAAGTAGAGACGTGGCGTTTCATACGTTTTGCGGCAAATTTAAGAATCGGTAACAAATATGATACATTCCGGTTACAATCGGTAATGGAAATAATCCACATCTACGAAACCGTCCTCTCCCTTATCATTAAAACAATAAATGCCTACGCGGTCACCCCTGTAATTTCCCCATACCAATTGATAGGGTTCGCCAAACGGAAGGAAGTTATCCCCGTCCAGACTATAATAATAGTAGGATTTACCATCTAACCCCCACTGCGTCCTAAGCCATACATATTGCGACCGGATGGGGATCCCTCTTGTTATGTTATCATTCTTTCTATATTCCAGATAGCAGGTACCCTCTTCTTTTACTATGCCAATAGCCGAATGTTGTGAAGAGAAGTGGCAAAGCCCGTTCTTTTGTCCATCTTTCATATTGGAAATATCCATCTTTATCACGACCTCATTATCCTGCTTTCTGAAAGTCCTCTGCGTAAGTGTATTGCCGGCTTTCAGAAGTTTATCGGCCTCTAAGGGGCGGTAAGCTTTCAGGCGCAACCAGCCCGGACGTTCGGTGAGTGAAAAGTATTCCTTTCTTGGCTGATAGTTCCACTGCCACTGCGGGGCAAGCCGTTCATCGTCGAAATCATCACTACGCTTGATAGATAGTTTCTCAGTATATTTGAAAGGCATCTTTCCACCCCATTTCATTGCACCGATGTTCTGGGGAAGCACTTCACCCGGTATGGGCCAGCCATCTATCCACGTAACGGGTAGCAGACTGACAATTCGCCCGCTCCAGTCCCCTGTTCCATGATGGGTAAGAAAATACCAGTTATTATCTTTTCCCAAGATGATGCCCCCTTGGTTCGGTTCCATGGCTTCACAACCGGGCAGTGCCAATTGTCTCTCCTCTTTATAGGGCCCTGTCAACTTCCTGGAACGCTTTGCCATGACGTAACGGCCCACTCCCGGCTTATGCTCACTGAAAATCAGATAATACCAACCGTTCACCTTAATCAATTTACTGGCTTCCCTGCCACTGCCCGAATTGATGAGTACCGCAGATTTCCGGTCGATGCTTTTTCCATCTTCAGCCATTTTAAAGAGATAGGTTTTATATCCGTCGGCAAAATGGGTGCCGACAAAGTAGGCTTTCCCGTTGTCATCCCACATTGCAGTACAATCGTCCCAGCCTGCTTCGGCAAGAAGCGGTGTCAGTGGTTCCCACGGACCTTCGGGGTGAGCGGCAGAGGTCATGAAGTACCCTTCGTCGGGTGTACCGAAGAATAAATAGAAACGCCCGTTATGATGGCGGAGGGTTCCGGCCCACACGCCACGGCCATAGCGGTCCATGCGGGTCCAGTTCAGGGATTCACTTATTTGGGTCAGGTCATCTATAATATTGCTGCATATTTCCCAGTTCACCAGGTCTTTGGAATGTAGCAGCGTCATTCCCGGAGAGAACTGGAAGGTGGAGGATATTGCATAATAGTCTTCACCCACCCGGATGCAATCAATATCGCTATAATCTGACGGAATGATGGGGTTCAGGTAGGTACCGTCTTCCTGGTCGCCCCAGTTTTTCCAGTTCCCCCATTCGGTTTGTTGCTGCCCCATCAGGCTGCCGCTAAAATATACGCAAAAGATTAGTGCTAATAGGTGTTTCATACTAACTTCTTATCAGTAAATATTCCATTCCCAAATTCCTTTTACGCCCTCTGATATCTTTATCCTGAGATACCGGTATTTCTTGCCCGGTGCATCCGTATGCGGCGACTGTATTCTTATATCTTCATGTCCTCCACAAGCTTCCCATACCTTTCCATCGCTCGAACCTTCAAGCAGATAGGCATGTCCGGCTGTGGGACGCACAAAGTAGACTTCACTGCGGCGCACCTTCCTGGTTGTTCCCAAATCTGCAACAATCCAGCTTTCATTATCCCTGTCAGCCGCCATCCACCGCGAGCCATTGGCCCCGTCTGCTGCAAAAGCGGGAACAAAATATTCTGTTCGGCGACACAAAGTATCCTTCATCGGTTTGATGTGTAAAGGCTCTGCTATACTGGACGCATAAATGGTGTCTATCTTTATTTTCTTCTCCCGCTTTACCTTCCGCAAGGCGCCCACTCCTTCCAGAGTAAGTTCGACAGGCCGGATGGTGCCGTCTTCATTAAATTCCAATCGGTTTACATAAGTTTGCCGGTTTGTACTACGCCGTCCAAACTCCAGATAAGCGAAATAATAATCATCCGTTCCTTCCGGACTGAATACACAACCATGTCCCGGACCGAAGACGCCCTTCTTATAATCAGTCGTGGAAATGATATCCTGCTTGGGAAATTCAAACGGCCCCATTGGAGAAACCTTGCTCATCACATAGGCGTACTGATACTTTTCGTCTCCTCCAATGGTGTATAAATAATAGTATATTCCTTGTCTTTTAAAGAAAATGGGTCCTTCGGAATATTCTTTGCGGGGAGTGGAGATCATTTGAATGTCCGAATCCACCGTTATCATGTCTTTATTAAGTTTAGCCACATGCCTGCGTCCCCAGAACACATAAGCCTGACCGTCGTCATCAATAAATACCTCGGCATCAATGCCTCCGGGATCTTCTGTTTGTAATAAGGTGGAAGTAGTGAAAGGTTTATGAAACTCATCCTTTCCACGGGCCAGCCTGAAAGGACCATCCGGGCTATCCGCTACTGCGGGATACATATATCCGTTTATTGTCGGATAAATATAGTATTTGCCATTGGCAGCGACAACCTTGCTGGGTGCCCAGTACTTTTCTTTCGCGGCAGAAGGGAAATAAGTACCGTCAAAGCTCCAATGAACAAAGTCCTTTGATTTCCATACCACAGGCGGTCCCGAAGTTTCCAATCCCCGGCCATATCCGTCAGTGGTAGCGTAGCAATAGAACGTTCCGTTTATTTCCTGAATGCTTGCATCTGCAATCATATCAGGTATCAAAGCGTTACCGAAAGGATTGTCTGCTCCTGTCTGCGCTGTTATTGGCTCTGAAATCAGAATCCCTAACATTAAACTGGTAAAAAGACTTTTCTTCATAATATTATAATCGTTTTAAGGTTATACCTACTTTAAGAAAAAGCAAAGTAAAGCTTTTCTATCAGAATTCTTACTATTCATATAGATGAAACATTCGCTCCATCAATTTCCATTTCTCTGCCGAGGTGCTTGTAGGTACACACTCCTGAAATTTGGATACATACTCTTCCCATTCTGCTTGTCTGGGTAAATGAGAAAGCTTGTCCATAGCTGTTTCCCAATTGAAGTCAAGCGGTGTTTCTATAATCATGAATAACCGGGAACCTAATATATAGATTTCCATCTCTAAAATACCTACTGAACGAATGCCGGCTCTTATTTCCGGCCAGGCTTCAGGTTTGCTGTGGCACCTGATGTATTCCTTAATTAGTTTTGGATTGTCTTTTAAATCCATAGTCTGGCAATATCTTTTTACCGGGCAATGGTATTCCTTTACTTGATATCCTTTATTTGTCATAATCTTATTGCATTAAAAAACTATATAATAATATAAGTATCCGGAGACAAAGTTCCGGATACTTAACCATACCTATTAATTACTTGTCCATTAAATAAAAACTAATTGTATCCTGTATTCTGTTTGAGGTTCTTATTGACATTCAGATCATTCTGTGGTATTGGGAAATAACGGTTATGAGGTGACCAGGTGCGTTTCTCAAACTGATAATACATATCTTCATCAACCGGAGAAGCTGCAGTTCCGCTTCCCCGATAATTCCGGGCTTTGGGATCGTCTGATAGTTTAACGCCTGTGAATGTATGGTTCAACTCTTTTTCGGCAATGCCCCAACGCAGTACATCATAATAACGCAGGCCTTCAAAAGCCAGTTCAACCCGCCTTTCTTTGCGGACAGCTTCACGGATTAGTTCCTGAGACATATTGGCTTTTTCAAGCTTTGTTAATTTTACACGGTCACGAATGTCGTTTATTGTAAGGTCGAGAATGTCTTGGTCTACGGCACTTGGCTGAGCTTCGTTCAAAGCTTCCAGATAGCTTAACAAGACTTCTGCATAACGCATTATCGGCGTATAAGTGGGAGTAGCTCCCAAATTATTGATTATGGAAGGATCACATCCTTTCTTGGGGCAATAACCATTAAACAGGGCAAACTTGTTATAGTAATCTGAAGTGTTGGCACCTTTGAAACAGTCGTAGGTTATGTCGTTATATGTACTTCCGGGATAACTTCCCAATGGCGGCAAGAAGACGGACGCATATAAACGTAAATCACGATTTGCATAGGGGTCATTTTCATCATATACTTCAGATGTTTTTATATCCTTACCGTCTGTACAAAAGTACTCTTTGACCAGTTCATTATAAGGGGCAAATTGGTGCCAACCACCGTAAGCAGCCTCAGGATACAAATATTGATAACGTGAATTTGTATATAAGTCCTTTACTCCCATGATGCAGAATATTGTTTCAGGACTATATTCTCCGCCTATCTGGAATAGCTTTTCATAACTATCTTCACCATAACGGCGATCCAGTTCATATATTCCGGAATCAATGACGCTACGCAAAACAGCAGCGGCTTCCGACCATTTCTCCTGTGCCAGATAGAGACGGCTTAACAATACTTGTGCTGCTCCTTTCGTGAAACGTCCATATTCTTCCGATGAGTATTTGGTTGGCAATAGATTGATGGCTGCTTTCAAATCAGTTTCCACCTGAGCATAGACGTCCGCTTGTGGAGTTTGTGAGATGGTGTTAGCTTCTTCTACTGACAATGTTTTCAATGGCATCGGTACATCTTTATAATAAAATGCAAGATTGAATAAGAAATAGGCACGCAGGCATTTCACTTCGGCTGACCAGATTTCTTTTTTATCTCCATCCATAGGACAATCCGTTATATTTTCCAGGAAGACATTGTATTTGGCTATCTGGGTATAGGCGTTTCCCCAAAACCAGCGCAGATTACTATTGGTGGCAACTGTGTTGGAACTTGCCATCAATGTGGAAAAGTTTTCTTTTTCCGTACCATTTCCTCCGGCAAAGTCCAGATAGAGCAATCCTTGTGGGGTGGCAAAATCATCATGCGACCAGCCGGTCTGGAAACGATAGCATCCGGTTAATGCCAGCATAGCATCTCCTTCACCTGTCCAAAAGCTACCATCAGAAATAGATGAAGGAGGTTCTTTATCTAATAAGTCTGAACAACTTACTGTTACCAATGATAAAGCCAAAGTAACTAAACAGGCTTTTGTTATTTCTAATGTATGATATATATTTTTCATATTGTTCTTGATTGAATCGTTAACTTAGAACTTGATATTAAATCCAAATGAATAGATGCTATTGATAGGATAATAGGATGGACCATCTCCTGTAGCAATTTCATTTTCCGGGTCCCAACCTTTATAGAAACTGTTGAAAGAGAACAGATTCTGCCCGCTCACATAGACACGTACATTTTCCATTCCTATTTTCTTTGTCCATGTTTTGGGGAAGGTATATCCTATTTGCACATTCTTCACACGCAGGAAACTGGCATTACGTACCCAGTAATCAGAGGTCTGAAGGTTTGTATTATTCATATTCAGAGTTTCCAAACGTGGATATTCTGCCCATTTATTGGGATTTGCTTCTGTCCAGCAATTATCTGCCTGCCATCTCTGGATTTGTCCCCCATTGTAAAATGCATAGGCCATATAAGAACCGATGAGGCGTTTGTGTCCTCCCAAACCTTGCAGTAAAGCGGAGAAATCGAGTCCTTTGTAAGATGCTGACAGATTCAGACCATAATAGAATTTAGGGGTGGTGCTTCCTAATACGGTGCGGTCATATTGTGCATCCACTTTGCCATCAGGCACTCCGTCAGGACCGCTGATGTCTTTGTATTTCACATAGCCCGGTTTTAGGCTTGATTTACCAACCAATTGTTCGGGAGCTGCATCTATTTCAGCCTGGTCTACGAATAAACCATCTGTCTCGTAACCATAAATTATTCCGATAGGTTGTCCCACAATACGGTTATTATTGATTTCTTCAGTAGCACCATTTGCCAGTTTCTCTACGGCATTCTTTACCCAGGTAAAGTTAGGAGAGATGCTAAAGCGGAAGTTACGTCCGATTTGTCCGTTATAAGTAAGATTCACCTCGATACCCTTATTGGATACAGCACCAATGTTTGACTGTCCAACCCCGCGTCCCATTATGCTGGATACTTCTACCGGTGCCAGAATGTCTGAGGTATATTTATAGAAGTAGTCCAAAGTACCGGTAAAGCGTCCGTTAAACAGACTGAAATCCAAACCGATATCCGTGATAGCTGTCTTCTCCCAGGTTATTTCCGGATTATTATAAGTTCCTGCGGCAGCACCGGGTTGCAGGGCGGCAGGATTGCCAAAAGGATAATCTTGTCCAAGGCTGTAAGTTTGCTGATACGGATAGACACCGATGTTTTGATTTCCCAATACACCGTAGGAAGCGCGAACCTTCAGATTATCGAATATATTAGAAACGGAACTGTTCTTCCAGAAGTCTTCTTCTGAAATTCTCCATCCGGCAGATACAGATGGGAAGATTCCCCAACGATGTCCGTCTGCAAAACGGGAAGAACCATCATATCGCAAATTGGCTTCCAACAGATAACGGTCTTTCAGTGAGTAATTGATACGTCCGAAGAAAGATAATAATGCGTATTCTTCCAGTGAACTGTTATTCGTAGCTGTTGCTTTGTCACCGGAACCTAATTCATATAGATAGTTATTGGGGAATGTATTTCTGTAACCTTCTAACCCTCTATTGGCTGATTGCTCTACGGATGTACCTGCCAGTAACTTAAAACTATGATCTTTTATCCGCTTTTCATAAGTAGCCAATGCTTCGAAAGTAGTGTATGTATTGTTGGCTGTCCAGACGTTCAAAGAAGCCGGTCCCACAGTCTTACTTTCATCAAAATAAGTATCCGCACGATAAGCTTTGTCATACTTAGTCCAGTAATTAACCCCTGCTTTTCCGATGAAAGAGAGTCCTTCAACAGGAGTGTCCCATTTCAACTGACCGGAAGCACTGATATTTCTATTGATGTTTTGCACGAAAGATTCACTTGCCAGCCATGCCTCCGGGCTGTAATTGTCCTGATACCCAAAACTGCCGTCAGACTTCTGGCCTGCATAGATAGGACCCTGGCGTACGGCATATCCTATCATCCCATCAATACTTTGAGGCTCTCCATTGGGAGCATTGTATTTATTGTTATAGGCGTTAATATTCAGATTGAGGGTAAGTCCTTTAGCTATTTCACTTTTCATAGTGAATAATGCTGTCATACGTTCGTTAGAAGTATTTGCCGTCATACCTTCCTGGTTGCGGTAGCCTATTGATAAGTTGTAGTTCGTTGTGGCATTACCGCCTTGTATGCTGACGTTATGCTGATGTTGGAAACCGGAACCTGACTCCAATAGCCATTTCAGATGATTTACATTAGGATAATTATCGGGGTCTGAGCCGTCTTTGAATTTCTGTATCTCTTCAGGGAGGTAGGCATCTTGCTTATCCATATTGCGCATAGCCATATTGTAGTATTCTGCATATTCCCATGATGGCAGGAAATCCGGTAACTCTGTGGGACGTTGCCAACCAAAAGAATTACTGTATGTGATGGTAGTCTTTCCTTGTACTCCCTTTTTGGTTTCAACCAGGATGACACCATTAGCGGCACGGTTACCGTAAATAGAGGCTGAGGCGGCATCTTTCAGGAAAGAAATACTCTGAATGTCGTTGGGGTCTATATCGTCTATATTCCCGGATAAACCGTCAATCAATACTAACGGATCTGTTCCGGCATTGGAGAAGGTACCTGTACCACGTATTTTGACCGTTGCTCCTGTTCCCGGACGACCGGAAGTTTGTAAAACACTCAGTCCCGGTGCTAAACCTGCCAATGCTTGTGCAGTACTCATCACAGGTTTGCTGGCTAAGTCTTCGGCCGATATGGAAGATACAGATCCTGTCAGATTCACCTTCTTTTGTGTACCATAACCTACGATTACAACTTCTTCCAGCTTCTTCGTATCTTCTTCCATAATGATGCGAAGCTGCTTATTCTCTTCTGCCTTTATCTCCTGAGAAATATAACCTACATAACTGATATGGAGAATATCTCCGGTTTTAGCTGTTACGGTAAATTTACCATCCAGATCGCTGACAGTTCCATTATTGGTACTTTTAACCAATATGCTTACCCCAATCAGGGGTTCGCCAGAAGAATCGGTAACTAAGCCTTTCACATTGCTTTGCACTTGTGCCCAAGTAGCGTTGCTAAGATGACAAACCAATAGGATCATTATGAATCTCATTGGTTGCATAAGTCCATACGTTAATCTGTTTCTCATAATTTTAATTGATTATTGGGTTATTTTTAAGGTATAGCGAGAGCTTATCGACTTAAAAAAAGCCGATAAATACTCTCTTATTCCTTATGATTTTATTTCTTTATTTTAAAGACGGGAGCTATGTTGTTGAGCTTTTTCTCCGGCAGATTAATGGAAAGCCCTTCTGCTGTGCGGTTGAATCGTACCGGGCCATATCCGAGCAGTTCTACCTTCCTTATCTTTTGCGGAAATAGTTTGCTGTCGGCAGCTAATGATTTGATGATTACATTTCCATTTTCCGGCCAAGCCAGAACCGTGGCATATAAATCCTTCTTGGTTTGGGTGAAACGGATCTCTTGTGCCGTAGCTTTGCTATATGCTCCTTCGTTGAATCCTTGTGCATTGATTTTAATATCGGCTTCGGCTATCGGACCTTCGCCGAACACTTCCCAAGGTCGGGTGCTGTAGATAGCTTCTTTATTAATATTCATCCATTCGCCGAATTCATTCAGTATCTTTTCTTCTTTTTCATCAAACGTACCGTCGGCCCGCAATGGAACACTGAGAAGCAGATTACCATTCTTACTTACGATGTCAATCAACAGTTTTGCGACATCCGAGGCTGATTTATACCAGTTATTCTCATAGACAGATGTAGTGTAATGCCATCCGCCAATGCATGAACAGGACTGCCAGGGTCGCTCCATTATTTCATTGGGTGCACCGCGTTCTACATCCCAGACGATGGCTTTGCGTTGGTTTTCATCCAATATCTTACTCAACATGACGGCTTCCAACTTGCCTTTGTGGGTCGCCATATTGTGGTTATAGAAGTGAGCCGCAATCTTCAGTCCGGCATCACTGATTGGATAGAATGGAGCTACAGTCACATCAAAATAAATCAGATCGGGATTATAGCGGTTGATGGCATCTACGGTACGGTCATAGAAGTTTGTGCAGTATTCCTGAGTAGGCAAACATGCCCCGTTTCCCCAAGCCCATTGGCTATGAATCATGCCATCCGCCCAGCTACCTTTACTCATCGGATGATTTTGTGCATATAAATCCTGAGGGTCGTATCCTTCCCACCATTTGCCTTTACCATCCGCTTTTGTTAAAGTGCCATCGTAAGGGACACCGGCTTTAGGTCCGTGTCTGTCATAACGTTGGGAGGGTTCATACCAGGTCCAGGCATGGTCAGCATGGAAACTGATACCAAATGGAAGCTCGTATTTGCGTGCCGCTTTTTCCCATTCTGCCAAGATATCACGTTTCGGACCCATGTTCTTTGAATTCCATGGTTGATATTTACTATCCCAAAGGTCAAAGTTATCGTGATGGTTACCTAAAGCAAAGAAATACTGCGCTCCTATTTTCTTATAGAATGCAACCAGTTCATCCGGATTCCATTTTTCTGCTTTAAATAAAGGGATGATGTCTTTGAATCCCACTTCAGAAGGATGACCGTAGTGCTCTACATGATGCTTATATTCTGATGTTCCTTCCATATACATGGAGCGTGCCATCCAGTCGCCCGAGCCTTCTACACACTGAGGTCCCCAATGCGCCCATATTCCGAATTTTGCGTTCCTAAACCATTCGGGAACTTGGTAATTCTCCAAAGACTCCCATGTAGGTTGGAATTTACCTTTCATCATAGGTTCGTTCTTTTCTGAAACCGGAACCTGATAGTTCTGGGCAGATAAGGTTCCTATTGAAAGAACTAAAGAGGCTAATAAAATTCTGGTTCTCATAGGTATTAATTTTGTTTCTATTGTACATTGCAAAGATATGGATTAATTAATAGTTATAATAGGATTAAAAAGTGTTTGTATTGGAAAATATCGATTATATAAATAGGATATATCTGATATGATAGGATAAAAACGATTTTTATATTGAGAATATCGATAATCGTTTTGAATGATAAAGAAATTCACCTACCTTTATCGAGTTACTAAATACTATATACTATGGTTTCATTGGTTGATAAGTTACACCCTCTTGTGTTGAATGTCGGTTTAGCTGTGCATAATGCAGATTGGAACTGGAAGAATGTAAATAGTCCGTTTACGCGCTTATATTATATAACGGAAGGGACTGCCCAAATACAGTTATCGGGGAGCGTACAAATTTTAAAACCAAACTATCTGTATTTTATTCCAGCTTTTACTATACATAGTTATATATGCAATTCCTATTTTTGCCATTACTACCTGCACATTTATGAAGAGCATCAGTCAGATTCCAATTTATTAGATGAGTGGGAATTTCCGGTAGAGATACCTGCCGGTGATTTAGATTTGGCTCTATTTCAGCGTCTATGTGCAATAAACCCTCACATGAGTTTGCCTAAGTCGGACCCTTCGACTTATGATAATAACTCAACGTTGATGGAGAATCTTCTGAAGAACAAGCAGCGTGCGTTATGTGATAAGGTTGAATCACGTGGTATTGTATATCAGTTACTGGCACATTTCTTAAAGCGTGCGCAAGTTAAAGTAGAGACGAAAGACGATCGAATAGAGAAAGCTATTCTTTATATACGCAAACATATCTATGAGGCTATAGACCTGACAACTCTGTCTGAGAACTCATGTTTGTCAAAAGATCATTTTATCCGTTTATTCAAAAAAGAGACTGGTGTGACTCCTTCAAAATATATCAATCAGAAGAAAATAGAAAAAGCACAACTCATCCTGGTAACAGATGAGATGTCTGTAAAGAACGTGGCTTTTTCCCTTTCTTTTGATGACTATTCTTATTTTAATCGGCTCTTTAAAAAGACAACAGGACTTACTCCGCAGGAGTATCGGAACTCCTACCATTAATCCGGTTCACCATACACTCTCTTCTACGAAACAAAAAGAAGAATCTGCTTCTTTTTCATACACAGGGAAAGCAGATTCTTCTTTTATATCAGGATAATAGAGACCAGATTCTCTTTGTATTACTTATGTACCGAGAATTTATAGATGCATTGGCTTTGGTACTTTTCTCCCGGTCTTAACACTGCCGACGGCCATTCCGGTTTATTAGGCGTATCGGGATATTTATCCGTCTCCAGGCAAACTGCTGCACGGAAGTTATAAACAATGCCTTTCTTCCCCGTCAGAGTACCATCTAGGAAGTTTCCGCAATATACCTGTATGCCAGGTTCATTGGTATAAACATCCAGAACTATACCGGTTTTGGGTGATTCAAGAGTAGCGCATACTTTAGTTACATCCCCTTGAGTGTTCAGTACCCAGTTATGGTCTATTCCGTTTCCACTCTTCAGCTGTTCAAACTCCTGATTGATATTTGCACCGATTGCTGTAGGCTTTCTGAAATCCATGGGAGTTCCTTCTACCGTTGCAATCTCGCCTGTTGTCATGAAAGTGCTGTCTATCGGGGTGTAGTTATCGGCATTCAACGTTAACAGATAGGCAGAGTTATCAGTTGTGGGATCACCATCCAGATTGAAGTAAGAATGATTGGTCATATTGACAATAGTCGGCTTATCCGTTTCGGCTTCATATTGAATATCGATGGCGTTATCATCCGTCAACTTCATAGTAACCGTACACTGCAGGTTACCGGGAAATCCTTCTTCTCCGTCCTTTGCCAGATAAGTCAGTTGTACCTCCTGATCGTTCTTTTGTACTCCTTTGTATACACGGTACTGGAAACCTTTCGGTCCACCATGCAGACAATGACCATAGTTATTTTGTGGCAACTGGTACTCCACACCATCCAGTGTGAAGCGCCCTTGGTTGATGCGGTTGGCATATCGTCCAATGCTTGCTCCGAAGTCGGACGGATATTTGATATAGTCCTGTATAGAGTCGAATCCCAGAACCACATCCTTCATGTTACCATCTTTATCGGGAACCATGACCGATACAATACGGCCTCCGAAATTAGTGATGCAAACTTCCATGTTGTTTTTGTTCTTCAACACAAACAGGTCTGTCTTTTCACCATCGACTTCTGTCTGGAAATCGCTTCGCTTCAATCCGGATTCAGTCAGTTCTTCTTTTGTTGTTGCGGTACATCCAACCACTAGGATGGCACATACCAAAATCATCAGTTTATTCATATTCTATTAATTAGATTGCTTTTCGTAACGGAAGAAATCAACATCCACGTATCCACCGGCAGCCTTTGTGGCATAATTGAATATAGCGAATTTATTACCAGTGAAGTGCGCCATACTGAATATCATGTGGAATTTGTCGCCTATCGGAGTCCAGTTAGTGTCATCCAGGCTATAGGAGAATTGGGCATAGTCAGTGGTAAAATCACACTCCATTTTCAGGAAGACGATATCCTGATTCAGTTCGCGCCGTGCTTTTTCTACATTGCGGTCGGTCATCACCAGATACTTTTTTCCATACTCTTTCACGACAGAGAGGATTCCCGGTTCAGAACAGAATGCTGCCAATCCTGCATAGTCACCATCGTTCATGAAGGTGAGGTCTAAGGAAACGACACCACTACATTTGGGACCTTCAGTACGTTGCGTCAGTGTGTTGCGGGCTTCGAAGAGGTTCTTTACTACTTTTCCGGTTTTCAGTCTCAGATAGCCCGGGCGTTCGGTGAGAGTCCATAGCAAATTATCCGGATTATGATTCCATTGCCAGGTCAGTCCCAGCTTGGGAGCTTCGTCGAAGTTGTCGCTGACTACCAGTTCCGTCTTTTCATCATATCCTTGTACGGGTACTTTCATTACCGGAGGCACTTTGCCATTTTCGTCCCCCAGCATGGGCCAACCATTTTCCCAACGGCAAGGCATCAGCACAGGTACACGGCCTACGGCTTCGTGGTCCTGAAACAACATAGCATACCATTCGCCTGCTTCTGTATCGATGAAGCATCCTTGTGCTACACCGTGATTGGCATATCCGAGATCATCCGAAAGAATGGTTTTCATCTCATAAGGTCCGGACACTTTATCGGAACGGAAGCAGAGTTGTGTGCGTATGCCGCCTTCCGGCCACCAGATCAGAGTGAGGTAATATTTACCATTGAATTTATAGAAGTGAGTGCCTTCCAGTAACCCTTGTGGCTCACCGGGGATAACTTCTACCTGTAAGCCGTTAGGATTGATTCCAGACAAATCCTTATTGAATTCAATGATACGGATATGGCGTGCACCATAAGCCAGATAAATGCGTCCATCATCGTCGAACAACATGGAAGCATCGTGCAGATACTCATCAATCACAAGCTTCTGTTCCCATTTTCCTGCCGGATCTTTTGCCGTATAAATGTAGGATTTGTTTCCTGTACCGAAGAATACATAGAAAAGCCCGTCGTGATAGCGTAAGGAAGCAGCCCATTGTCCGCGGCTGTAGATATTACCGCCTTCCAGATCATTGTATGGGCTCTCTTTGAGTTCATCAAACACATAGCTGATGATTTTCCAGTTAACCATGTCTTTGGAGTGCATGATAGGCGCTCCGGGTGACATGTGTGCGGTAGTGCTAATCATATAGTAATCACTACCTACGCGTATAACGTCAACATCCGGTACATCAGCATAGATGACCGGATTGGTGAAAGTTGTTTCTTCCTCAGCTGCCTGCTTGCCGGCATTCGTACAGCCGGCAAGGAGAAACAGCACAAGGCAACTTATCCATAAAGATGCTTTGTTCATTATTGTTTGTTGATTTCAGAGTTTCAGTTTAATCATTTAACCTTTGTCCCTGACGGTTTTTTCAACCGCATCGTCTTTGGATAAGGGGTACCTAATACAGGGTAATCGTCAGCTTTCCATTCTATCTTCTGAGCACGGGGAGATCTTGTATCGCCCATGCCCGGAGGATCTACCTGAGTGTCGCGAGCATGATACAGGATATACCATTCTTTGCCATCAGGTGATTTGAAGAAGCTGTTGTGTCCTGTACCGTATACTCCATTTTCAGGAGACTGGCGGAACAGAGGCTGGGGAGCTTTCTTCCAGGATGCCGGATCCAACAAGTCTGCATTCGTATCTGCTGTCAGCATGCCCAAAGCATAGTACGGAGTCCATACACCGCTTGCCGAATAAGCAACGTGAATATATTTACCCTTCGGGCTCTTCAACGGTTGAGGTCCTTCGTTCACAAATACTTTGTGTGGAGGATTCCAACCGGTTTCGTTAATGTAGTGGCGTTCCCATTCCAGTTCCGGTTTAGAGATCAGGACTCTTTCGGAACCCAGTGTCCAGGGATTCTTCATCTCGGCAATGTAGATACATTGGGTTTCGGTATCCACACGACGGGTTTGCCAACCGGACCAAACCATGTATAATTTGCCTTTGTTTTCGAATACTGATCCATCAATAGCCCAGTTGTTATCTTTATCCGTACTGATGCGGCCTTTCATCACGAACTCTCCCTTGAACGGATCTTTGTTTGTATTTTCCAGTACATACATCTGGTGATTGTCGGAGTTACCGTCATCGGCTGCATAATAGATGTACCACTTTCCATCAATATTGTGAATCTCGGGTGCCCACAGGTTATGCTTATTAGACGGGTCTGTCGGAATCCAGATTGTTTTCTTCTCTGCATTACGAATGTCGGTCACATCCTGCGTCTTCCACAACACGAGGCTGTCGACCATGGTATGCATGTAATAGTAGGAACCATCGTGCCAGATAGCCCAGGGATCCGGACCATAATTGCATAATGGATTGGTATAAGTGCCTTCCAGATCTTCAGGATTCTTACTGAAGATACTGTGAATAAGTTTCGTATCAAACTTAGGAGTACGGTCATAGTAATAAATACCGTTTTGTTCCTGTTCCACATCCGTCAGCTGAGTATAGCAATATCCCCAAACCTGATCTTTCAATTCGAGAATGCCATTCATCTGACCTTCCAGTCGTTCCAGGAATTCCTTTTCAGTTTTCGGAGGTGTGCCGTAACCCCATGATTGTGTGCTTGAGTTGGTCTTATCCTGGTCTTTCACCCATTTAATACCCCCTACTTCATCAATCAGATATGGCATTTTGCCATCATATACCGGGAAGTCATATACTGCATTCTGGCGTAAACCGTTGAAGCCAATATTGGCTGCAGGTACTCCAATCTTATAGTTGGGAGCCTGGAAGAATTTACCATCTTTGTAGATGATATCTTTCAGCTTGGCAGGATCCTGTTCGTAGTTGTGTACAGTCCATATATCTGTTTTGATGTGGCAACCACCGCTGGCATCGTTCACCGGGCGGGTAGGGTCGAGTGACTTCGTCAGATTGTATAAATCGGTCGTAAAACGTGGGTACTGAACCAAATCAGGCCACCATTCTTCGTTCATCGGTGTCCAGATCAATAGAGAAGGATGGTTCCGGTCACGAAGTACCAGTTCCGACCATTCAACCTGGAAATTGCGTGCCACCTCTATGTTATTGGCATCCATACCCCAGCTTGGAGCCTCTCCCCAAGTAATATAACCCAGTTTATCTGCCCAATAATAGAAGCGTTCTTCGAATGCCTTCTGATGCAGGCGTGCTCCGTTGAAGCCGGCAGCCATCGATAACTCGATGTCGCGTTTCAATGCTTCATCGGTAGGAGCTGTCCAGATGCCATCGGGATAGAAACCCTGATCCAGTACCAGGCGTTGATAGTAAGGCTTGTTATTCAGATAAATCTTATTTCCTTCAATATGCACTTTGCGCATACCTATGTAAGATGATACTTCATCGATAACCTTTCCTGCCGGATCAATCATCTGATAAGTAATGTCGTATAGGAAAGGTGATTCCGGTGACCAGAGTTTGGCTTTCTTTACCGGAAGTACGGCCACAGAACTGTTGGTACCTTTCACTGTGGCAGCAGCAACGACTTTATTACCATCTTTCAGCGTAATCTTCAGCTTGTTGTTACTGTCACTGTAGAATGTAGGCCATACGACCAATTGCTCCTGATCGACGTCTGCAACGGCTTGTACGGATTTTAAGCCGGAAGGATTGATCGCTTCCATCCATACAGTCTGCCAGATACCTGTAGTACGGGTATAGTTACAGCCGTAAGAACCAAATTGCAGGCTCTGCTTACCGGCACTCTGCATGCCCGAACGCAAATCACTGGATGCGCGTACTACTAGGTGGTGTACCTTACCCGGAGTCACTAACTTGGTGATATCGATGCTGAAAGAAGAACTACCGCCGAAGTGACGTCCTGCCAAAGCTCCGTCAATGTAAATCTCAGAATTGTAGTAGACAGCTCCGAAATTCAGCAATACATTCTTGCCGCTCCAATCCTGCGGAATACTTATCTCCCGATGATACCAGATATGATTGATAAAGTCCTTATGCCCTACACCGGATAAACTGCTTTCCGGACAGAAAGGTACTGTTATCTTTCCTGAGAAGGAAGTAGCTTTGTGATACTCCTGCTCCATACCCGAATTGGCAAAATCGAATGTATAATCCCATTCACCGTTCAAATTCACCCATGCCGTCCGTTCAAACTGAGGACGGGGATATTCCTTGCGCGGAATATCTGCGGCATTTGTCTGAAATGCCATGCCGGCAACCAATACGGCTGCAATTAAGATTTTCTTTAATTCCATAATTATTATTTTAGATTTTTCTCGGTTTGACTTAACCGATTGAGAAATAAACTTTTAGCGA
>OGXE01000355.1_pt1 | contig 41047 bp, 31 predicted proteins | sample 1576181 | NCBI WGS metagenome assembly OGXE01 (sample SAMEA3541478, study PRJEB24748) | human gut metagenome | biome: human gut; feature: human-associated habitat; material: faeces | place: China | collected 2012 | reverse complement strand
CTTTCCGGTATTGATGGCGCCAGTTGAAGAGCAGGTTATCGTTGATTCCGTTTTCACGGGCGATCTGCGCCACACAGGCTCCGGGCTGCAGTGACTGCTCTACTAAGGCGATTTTAAACTCATAAGGAAAATTAGGCCGCCGGGGACGTTTTTTTACCACCGGGACTTCGGACATAACGGTGTTTTCAGTAAGTACGACAGGTACTGTGGAGGCACTCCCGTAAAGACGGGCATCAAGTTCCCGCTCCGACATACCTGCGGACAGAGGCCATGAAAGGCCAGCTTTGCGGAAGCGCACGAACATACCACAAACTGTTGATTTTGGTACGCCCAGGCGACGTCCGGCCACAATCCGTGGTAAATGTTCTTCAAAGTGAAGACGTAAAGCTTCGGTGATCCAGGTCCGGTATTCCATACGATAGTGTCCATTAAAAATGATGGACATTATTTTTGTGGAGCCGGAGGAAACAGACCAGACGGTTCAGATGAGGCGCTTACCAGCAAGCCAGCGTCCCATCTGGTAGTCTCTCCGGGTTGCCATTGTAGCAATGCTCTTGGCTCTGCCATGCAGCTCAATTACATAGCCCATCTGCCGTCTGTTTTTTCAGGACGGGTTTTCCAATATCTGTAGCTGCAGCGATGAACCCCGAACACATGGCAGAGTGTGAACACAGGATAATGTGCTCTGAGTTTTCCGATTATCGAGACTGTTCAGGAATCTGACATCAAGAGCGCGGTAGACTTCCTGAGAAACTCCTGGTTCACACTCATAATTCAGGGTCTTGCTGGAGAGAATAACCCAGTGATGTTGCTCTTTGTTTAAGTCCATTGAGTACGTGACTACGGTAACGCTCTTCATAATAATCAGCACAATGGTCGACATATTTTTGACCATATTTCAAGGCATTGTAGAACAGTATTGCCAGTTTTCTTGCCGTTACAGTGACTGCTTTTGCTTTCCCAATACGGGATGATAATCGACGATAAAAAGCACTCAACGCAGTATTGCTCCGACCAATCGTTGTGACTGCCAGCCTGGGTGCAGCAGCGATTCGACTGGATGAACGTCTCGTTTTCGCGGACAACACTTTTCCACCGGAGATCTTATTTCCCGGGGACAAACATAGCCATGAGGTAAAATGGCTCGCATCCGGCCCTCTTGCAGCACATCAGACCTTCGCGTTCGGGCGGTTACGGGAAATATCAAGCAGGTGTATCAATCCTAACAGCGTATACACGTATTGGTCGGAATACTGACGATACCCCGTTCCCCACTGACCTTTCCTTCTCCGTAACCAGATCCTGCCCCGTCTCGCCGTGTAGTTATCAATGTCGCGGTAAATCTGTGACACTGGTCCCTGATTGAAGTAACTGGCCCATTCCCTGAGAAGCGGATTTAATCTTTCCACTCTTTGAGCTATGGGAGTACTATTCCAGCGTCGTGTAGTCTGGGCGTGTATTTCCTGCTTAAGTCGTTAGGAACGGCACACGCCAGCCCTAGGACATCAAATCGTCTTCGAGCAGCATAACCACCAGCGCAAACACAGCGGTGGCGATAAACAATTCCAGCACGTTACCCAGTTACACAAAGGTGCCGAAGAACCCGCGACGGTTGCGCGGCGCGTATTCGGTTATCAACGTCGTCGCCCCACACCACTCGCCGCCGCCGTGCCGTAAATAAAGAAATCGTAGAACTCAATGGTGGTGCCTGATAGACCGAAGCCCAGCACGGTAATCAGTTTTTTTCTTTCCTGGGCGGGCTGCGAAAGCGTGTTATCTTTCGTGGCAGGCAGTGTAGGCGAGGTAATCACTGTCATCATTCAATCCTCTGTCCGAATCGTTATTGTGTTGTTGGTTTGCACCACGCTGGCAGAGCGGGGAAAGTTGCTCGCAGCTAACTCGAATTAGCTAATTATGGCAATTACAAAATATTCACAACTAGAATGAATGAAGAGTGTGAGCGGGATCGGTTTAATTTTTACTCAACTCGCCGGGTGACCAGCAGAAAACACCTACATTTTGTATTTTAAAAGAGTGTAATTTCAGCCAATTATCTCTCTACGTCTTCGCCCTTTCCAAAATATATCCGCTCTCCACTGTTGGGAGGCCTTTATAAATCATTTTTTCCAAAGAAACGTCTTAGAAGGCAGCCCGGTTCGCCGCACTTAAAATAATTATTATTTTTCAGCCAGATAAAAAAAAGACTTTGAAGACCATCACAAAACCATGGCAAAAAATTTGAGCAGGCGTTTTTTTTATCATAACTTGCTAATTCGAGTTAGCTTAGGGGGGTGGCAATGAACGCAGAGGCTTACATTGGCGTAGACGTTGGTTCCGGTAGCGTCCGGGCCGGGATCTTTACCGCGGCGGGTCAGCGGCTGGCCTTTACCGTTAAACCTGTCAGCCAGTTTCATGATGCCGGTGATTGCATTGAGCAGTCATCGACAGAGATCTGGCAGGCGGTCTGCGCTGCGGTAAGCGAAAGCGTCCAAGCGGCGGGGATCGACCCGGCGCAGATCCGAGGGATCGGCTTCGATGCCACCTGCTCGCTGGTGGCCGTTCGCGCCGATGGCACCGGTATTTCCGTCTCCCCTGCCGGTCAGCCGGAGCGTGACATCATCATGTGGCGCGATCACCGCGCACAGGAAGAAACACGTGAAATCAACGCCACGGGAGACGACGCATTACGCTACGTTGGCGGTGAAGTCAGCGTGGAAATGCAGCTACCGAAGATCCTTTGGCTTAAGCGCCATTTGCCGGATCGCTACGCGCAGATCTGGCGGTTGTTCGATCTGGCGGATTATCTAGTGTGGCGCGCCTGCGGCAACGAGGTCGCCAGTACCTGCACCTTGACTTGTAAATGGAACTACCTGGCCCACGAACAGCGTTTTAGCCAGTCGCTGCTGCGATCTATCGGGCTGGAAGAGGTGGTGGGAAAAATCCCCGCCACGGTGCGCGATCCCGGTGAAAAAGCCGGAACGTTGCGCCCGGAACTCGCCCGCGTATGGGGATTGCCTGAGGACGTGGCGGTGGCGACCGGTATCATTGATGCCCATGCAGGCGGATTATCGTTGAGCGGCGCCCGGCCGCAGGGCAGTCTCGCTATTATCAGCGGCACCTCCAACTGCCATATGATCGTCAGCCAACAACCCGTGCTGATCCCGGGCGTCTGGGGTCCTTACTGGGGTGCGATGCTGCCGCAGTTGTGGCTGAATGAAGGCGGTCAGAGCGCGGCGGGCGCGCTGGTGGAATGGACGCTGCGCCAGCATGCGTCCTGGGCCACGCTCCAGCAGGAGTCGGACTCCACGGGTGTGTCGCCCTATCAATTATTGAATCAGCTGGTGGAACAGCTGGAGGCGGTGGAACGCTGGCCGACGCGCCACCTGCATGTGCTTGACGACCACCACGGCAACCGCTCTCCCCGCGCCAACCCGCTGGCACGCGGTGCGGTGTACGGACTCACCCTTGAAGAGGGCGTCAGCGGCCTGGCGCGGCTCTATCTCGCCACGCTACAGGCCATTGCATACGGCACTCGCCACATCATCGAGGCCATGCGCGCCGCCGGGCACGACGTGTCGCGGATCATGATGTGCGGAGGGGCGACCAAAAATCCGCTGTGGCTGCGGGAATACGCTAATGCCACCGGCTGCGATATTCATCTTGCCCGGGAAGAAGATGCCGTCACCCTCGGCGCCGCGCTGCTTGGCAGCGTAGCCTGCGGTGGTTTCGCGTCGCTGACCGATGCCGTCGCTGCCATGAGCCGCCACGGCCACACCATCACTGCCGATCGCTCTCCATCAACCCAGGCCTTCCATCGGGCTAAATACCAGGTCTATCTGCAAATGTACGACGACCTGCAACGGGCGGAAGCGCGGTTCAACACCACTATGAACACTACACAATGATCGCCCTTGGAGGAGCTATGCCGATGTTGAATTTAACCCTGCCCGTGGAAGATGCCCCCCTCACGCCACAGCCTGGCGAAGTGCTGATGGTGACCAACGCGGATTTACGCGAACCGGCGAACGTCACCTGCTGGCCGACGCAAAAATCATTTGAACAGCGCCTGGAAGCAGCGCTGGAAAAACTGGGCTATCGCATGCGACGCGCCCATCCGGTGAATGAAAGCCGCGGTCACGGCTTTATCAGTAGCCAGAAAGAAGGCAGCGATCTGTTCGCAACCCTCGACCCGGACGCCCCTGTGATCGTGCTGTTGACCGCGTGGCAATACTCCCACCATATCGCTCCGTCGCTGGTGCACCATCGCGGGCCGATCCTGCTGCTCGCCAACTTCGACGGCACCTGGCCGGGCTTGGTGGGGATGTTGTGCATGGCGGGCTGCCTGACCAGCCTTGAGCGCAACTACTCCCGCCTGTGGTCGGAAACCTTTGAAGACGACGCGTTTATGCGCGGGCTCGATACTTGGCTGCGCGACGGTCATCTTAGCCACAAACTCAGCTATCTGCATCCGGTGCCCGCGAGCGCGCCGCTGTTGGCAAGCGAAACCGGGCAAATCGGCGTGAAGGTCGGTCAATCGATCCTCAAACATAAAGCAATCGTCGGCCTGTTCGACACCTTCTGTATGGGGATGATCAACGGCGTCTTCCCGCAAAAAGCGATGATTGACGTCGGCATCCCGGTGGAGTCGTTGTCGCAGTCGGCGCTGCTGGTCGAGATGAACAAGGTGCCGCAGGCGCTGCGCGAAGCCTGCCTGGATTGGTATGAAACCCGTGGGATGCGCTTCAACTTCGGCACCCACAGCGCCGAAGAACTGACCCGCGAGCAGGTGCTGGAGCAATGCGCAATGATGATTGCCATGGCGCGCTTCGTGAAGCGCTTCGGACTGTCGGCGATAGGCGTCCAGTATCAACAGGGGCTGAAAGACAGCTGCGCTGCGTCCGATTTCGCCGAAGGCGCGATTGGAAACAGCGAGCGCTTCCCTATCCCGGATGAACAGGGCGAGATTATCTGCCCGGATGCGCCGATCCCGTGCATTAACGAAGTGGACATGGGCAGTGCTATTCCGCAGGTGATGATGGCGAAACTGCTGGGGGCGCTGGGCCTTGAGTCCGAAACCACGCTGCACGATATCCGCTGGGGCAGCGAGTACAACGGCACGTTTTACTGGGATCTGGAAATCTCCGGCGCGGTCCCGTTCGCCCATCTCAAAGGCGGCATTGCCGGTGCCACCGGCTACCGTCAGCCGCCGATGTTCTTCCCGTACGGCGGTTCTACTATCACAGGCCAAGGCAAGGCCGGACGCTTTATCTGGGCGCGCGCCCATTATGAGGGCACTCAGGTCATTATGCATATCGGCACCGGTACCGCCGTCGAGCTGCCGGAAGCAGAGTTCGAACGTCGCCGCAAAGCCACCAACTATGAATGGCCGCTGTTGAACGCTGTGCTCGATGGAGTCACCCGCGATGACCTGATGGCAGGGCACCAGAGTAATCACCTGAGTCTGGCCTACGTCGATGAGGCGCTGCTGGCTGGCGTACTTACAGCCTTTGTCGCCCAGGCGCTGACGCAGAACATCCGAGTTTATCTCGCAGGAGAGGCCCATTCGCTCGTGCAATAACACTCACTCGCTTATGTAATTTTTACGCTGTTAGCGATCCTGACAAACATTCGGTTAATCTGACTCCTTGTATCTTGAAGGAGCGGGTCAATATGTTTCTGTTCGGGCGGGCACCGTGCCCGTCCGGGTAAGGGAGGATTTTATGTATCAGCAGCAACACCTTGAATTTATTATCCAGAAGGCAAAAAAACGCCTCGATTCCCAGGAAGCGCCGGGCTGCACCAAAGCAGGCTGGCTGATGATTACCGCCTTACTTATTGAGTCATGGGATATCTATTCCATGGCCTTTATTCTGTTCGCCCTGAAAGACATTTATGAGCCGAGTGCCTGGCTGCTCGGTTTTACCGCCGCGGGTACGCAACTGGGCGCGGTGATCGGCGCCCTGCTCGGCGGCTGGCTGACCGACAAACTCGGTCGCCGCAAAATTTTCCTGTGGTCGATGATCCTGTTTGCCATTTTCGCACTCCTGCAGGGGCTGGCACCGGATATGTACTGGCTGGCGATTATCCGCTGCCTCGCCGGGATCCCAGTGGGTGCCGACGTCGCGAACGGCTTTACTTACATCATGGAAGTGATGCCGAAAGGCAAGCGCGAGGTCATGGCTAACCGCTGGCAGTTTATGTTCGCGCTGGGGATTATCGTCGCGATTCTGCTGGTCACCGGCCTAGTGGCGCTTGACGTTCACCCAGACATGATCTGGCGGATCGTTCTGGCAGTCCCGGCGATTCCGGCATGTATGCTGTTGTTTATGCGCCGTGAATTGCCGGAAACCCCGGCGTGGTTTGTGGAGCGTGGTCGCTTTATTGAGGCTAAACAGGCGTCCCGCGAATACTACGGCGAGCAGGACGGCAAGCTGCTGGACGATATTCTGCCCAACGAGAATGTCCAGATCCCTCACCCGACGCTTAAAGAGACGCTGCACGACCTATTCCGCCGTCCGTTCACCCGCCGCACGACCCTGTTCGGCTGGTTCTCCTGCGCGGTGCAGTCGTTTGAAAACTATGCATTTTCATTCTATCTGCCGCTGATCCTCGTCACCATCGGTATCTCAGGCCAGATCCAGAACAACCTCGCTCTGCTGGTGGTGAACTGTATCGCCGCGCTGTCGGCTTTCGTCGGCCCGCTGCTGTTACCGAAGCTGGGGCACAAGGGATTGAGTAAATGGGGTTTCCTGCTGGTGGCCATAGGGATATCCATTTCGTCGTGGGGCGTCTACTCCAGCAGTTTCGGGTTTATCACCTTCGGCGCGGCGCTGATGCTGTGGGGCCACTACTGGGATTCTGAAAGCGGGATGACTGTCATTTCGCTGGTAGCGAAACCGCGTTATCGCGGTGTGGTTTCCGGTATCGGTTACACCATCGTGAAAGTCACCGCATTCATTACCACGCTGGTGTTCCCGCCGCTGTTTGAAAAGCTCGGAGTACCGCTGGCGTCGCTGATCATTGCTATCGCGCCGTTCTGTGCCTTCCTAGCGTCGATTTTCCTGCTGCCGGAAGTGTTCGGTCATGCCGTGGGCGATGAGCACGATCAGCCGTATACGGAGAACTCCGACGCCGCGCTACCGGGTCAGCAATCTTCTGTTTCTCCCAAAAACTAATGTTCCCCGACCGTGCGCCGCTAGAGCGGCCACGGTCATGAAAGAAGGATGATCATAATGAACAGCACCAAAATGCCCGTTATTGAAAATATTGAACTGATGACCGCCCGCGTTCCGTTGCCGGAAGGCCCGTGGGGCGACCAGATCCACCACGTTACCGATATTGAAGTGGCGATTGTCGATGTGTACGGCTCTAACGGCCAAATCGGGACCGGGTTTAGCCATACTTCCGGCTGGTGCGGGAAAACCATCTCGGCGCTGATTGCTGAAATTATTCCGGACGTTATCGGGCAGCCGCTGTCGCCGCGCGGGCTGTGGCACCGCTCGTATAAATATATCCACGACGTCGGCGGCGCGGGCGTGACGACACATGCGCTCGCCGCACTGGATATCGCGTACTGGGACCTGCTCGGCAAAACCCTCAACGCGCCGATTGTCGACATCATCGGTAAAGTGCGCGACCGCGTTCCGCTGTACGGCAGCGGCATCAACCTGCATCTGTCCATTGAGGAAGTGATCGACCAGGTCAAGCGCTGGAAAAGCATCGGCTATCAGGCGGCGAAAGTGAAAGTGGGCAAACCGACGCTGGAAGAGGACGTGGAGCGGCTGCGTAAGATTCAGGAGGCGGTGCAAGGCTTCCCGCTGGCGGTGGACGCCAACCAAGGCTGGAACTTCCCGCAGGCACTGCGCGCGTTCAAGCTGTTCGAACCGCTTAACCTGCTGTGGATTGAAGAACCGCTGCCTTCCGACGACATCACCGGCCACATGAAACTGCGCGAACGCAGTACAACGCCGATCGCCCTGGGTGAAAACGTCTATAACTTAAACCAGTTCACGCAATATATTGAGAGTGGCTGTGCAGATTATGTGCAAGCGGATCTGGGACGCGTGGGTGGTATTACCGGCTATCTCGATATCGCCGCCGTCGCACGCGCTCATAACCTGCCGATGACCCCGCACTTTGTCATGGAGCTCAGCGCCAGCCTGCTGGCTACCGTACCGAATATCTCGTATGCCGAAATGACCGACGGCGGGCGCTGGAAAGATCTGCGCATCATCGCCGAGGCCGGTGTTGAGAAAGACGGCTACTACATACCGAGCGACCGACCGGGCCACGGCATTATTCTCGATCGTGACTACCTCGCCGCACACAAAATCTAATAAATATTGAGGGGAAAGGAAAAATGGAAGACAGCTTATTCTCGGTAAAAGACAAGATCATCATTGTGACTGGCGGCCTGGGGCAACTGGGCGCTCAGTACGTGAAAACGCTGCACGAGCGCGGCGCGAAGGTGGCGGCGCTGGCGACGCATGTTGACGCGGCGCGTGTGGACCGCGTACTGGGAGCGATTAAAGATTCCGACCGTCTGCTATGCGCGGAAGTAAACATTACCGACAAAGCCAGCATCAATCAGGTACTGGATAAAATTGAAGCCAAATGGGGCGTACCGGACGGTCTGGTGAACAACGCGGGCGTTGATACCCAGCCGAGTGCGCCGCCGGAAGTTTCCGGTCCGTTCGAAGATTTCCCTGAAGAGGTGTTCCGTGAGGTGGTGGAAGTGAACCTGGTGGGTACTTTCCTGATGACCCAGCAGGTGGGCAAGCGGATGCGCCTAGCCGGCAAAGGCGGCTCGATCATTAACGTCGGCTCGATTTATGGCGTGGTTTCGCCAGTACAGGATATCTACAGCTACAAAAAAGAGGACACCGGCATCCCGTTTGTGAAGCCGGTTGCCTACGCGGCGGCCAAGTCCGGGCTGTATAACTTCACCCGCTATTGCGCCACCTACTGGGGCCGCGACGGCATTCGCGTTAATACACTGACGCTTTCCGGCGTGGAGCGTAGCGACCAGGACCCACGTTTTCAGAAGAACTACACCAACCGCATTCCAATTGGCCGCATGGCGCAACCACATGAGTACAACGGCGCGGTGGTGTTCCTGCTCTCTGACGCTTCCGTGTATATGACCGGCTCCACCGTCACCGTGGATGGAGGCTGGACCGCATGGTAAACGAAAAATGGTCGGCGTTTCGCGGCATTATTTCCGCGGTAGTCACGCCGATGCACGCGGATGAATCCGTTAACTACGCGGCGCTGGAGACTCTGGCGCACGCCCAGCTGGCACGTGGCGTGGAAGGCTTTTACTGCTGTGGCTCCTCCGGGGAGGGGCCGCTGTTGCGCTTCGACGAACGTAAGCAGGTGCTGGCGACGTTGGTCAACGCGGCGCAAGGAAAGGTGCCGGTGATTGCCCACGTCGGCACACCGCGTACTCAGGATGCCGTGGAGCTGGCGAAAAGCGCCGAGCAGGATGGGGCGAGCGCGGTTTCGCTGGTGCCGCCCTATTACTATAAATACAGCCGCGAGGAGATTATCGCTTACTACCGCCGGGTACTGGACGCCATCTCGATCCCGGTGATTTTGTATAACATCCCGCAATTTACCGGTGTGGAGCTGGACAGCCTGAGCGCCGAAGCGCTGCTGGGCGACGAGCAGGTGCTGGGGGTGAAGCACACCTCTCATAACCTGTATTCACTGGAACGCATGATCGCTCGTTATCCCGATAAAGTGTTCTTTAACGGCTTTGATGAAATCTTCCTGTCCAGCCTCGCCGCCGGGGCCACAGCCACCGTTGGTACCACGGTGAACCTGCAACCGGAGCTGTTCCTAGCGCTGCGTACCGCATTACGGCAAGGCGACATTCCCAAAGCGCAGCGTTTGCAGCAGCAGATTAACGAGGTGGTGGAAAACCTGGTGGCGCGTGGCGTGTTCCAGTCGGCGAAGTATCTGGCGGGCAAAGGCGTGGTGGACACCGGGCCGACCCGCGAGCCGTTTGTGGCGCTGACGGCAACCCAGCGGGAAGATCTGGACGCACTGCATCAGCGTTTGCAGGGGTATATCGCTGATGTCTGACAACGCGCTCTGTACGCCACCGCGACTGAACGACAGCGCGATCTGCCTGCGGCTGGCGCAGTTTTTACAGGAGACGGAAGCGGCCCCGCAGAGCACGGGCCTGGCGATTGCGGTGGTCGGTATCGACGGTGAGCTGATCGCTTTCGGCGCTCATGCCCGCTGTCCAGCTCTGCCCCGGCAACTGGCACAACGCAAAGCCTGGAGCGCATTGCGCTTTCGCCGCCCAACGGCGCGACTGGCGGAAGAAGTATGTCAGGGAACCCTAACGCTGGACATCTTTGACGATAAACGGTTGCTGGCGATGCCCGGTGGCGCACCAGTACTGGTGGAAGGGATGGCGATTGGCGGTGTAGGCATCAGCGGATTGCCGCCGGAACGGGACGCGGAGCTGGCTGAACATTTTGTGCAGCTTCTGCTTTAACGCGCTGTACGGGCGGCCCGGTGTGAGGCGCGGTCGCCCGCTTCTTTTTTATCCCTTACGTTTTTCCACCGACAGCGGACGCTGAATCAGCGTCATCGGCACGGTAATTTTGACGTCGCTGTTTTCCCCTTGCAGCTTTTGCTGCATCAGCCGAAACGCATGCTGCGCCCAAGCGTCTTCGTCCTGGCGCATCGACCAAACCGCATTGGGCAGAAATCCCAGCATTTGATGTTCATCGAAGGTGCCGATTGAGATATCCGAGGGGATAAAACCGTAGGTTTCCCGCAGTGCGCTGAGCGTCCCTTCCAGGATGGGTAACGACGATGAGATAAAGGCCTGCGGCGGCTCGCGGTTCTGCCTGAGGAAGTCGAGCATTAACTGTTTACCCTCCTCCTGGCGGTTATGGCTGGCGGACAGCACCCAGTCTTTTCCCACGGGTAATTCGCTAAGATAGCCCTGTAAACGGTGCTGGATGGAAGGCTGTTGGGTATCCCCCGCGATAAAGAACAGCGGCGAGACGTCCAGCGCTTGCGTCATGGCCTGTACCAGTTTTCTGCTGCCGTTGTAGTTATCACTCACCACCAGCGTGGTGTCGCTCTCGCCGAAATCACGGTCGAGGATCACCAACGGGCGTTTGCGCGCCACCTTCTGATGATGTAACTGGGTTTCGCGGGTTGAGGGCACCACGAACATCCCGTCGACATTGCGTGCCAGCAACCCTTCCACCAGACTGTTTTCGTGCTCGCTGTCGCTGTAGGTGCAGGCGATCATCAACTGATAGCCGGCCTGGCGGCAGCAGGACTCCAGTTTCTCTGCCAAGGTGGAGAAAAACAGGTTCGACAGGCGCGGTATCACCAGCCCTAAGGTTTCGGTTTTATTGAGTTTTAAGCTGCGGGCAATGTGGTTAACGACCAGTCCATTCTCGGCGATATAATCATTAATGCGCTGCTGCGTTTTGGCGCTGATGCGGTACTGTTCCGCTTTGCCGCCCAGGACTAGGCGCACAGTGGTGATGGAGATATCCAGCGCCTTAGCGACTTGCTCAACGGTTTTGGCCATAACCTCTTCGTTATCCATACAGAACGTGATGCGTTTATTGTAAACTAATTCGAGTTAGTTGGGTATTAGCAACAGGGATTTGTGGGGGGAATGGCATCACGAATGGTAAGAATAATAGGGAAAACTTAGCACTGCTGACCGTGGATTATTGTATTTATCTTCAAAAAAACGGTTTCTATGCCTTGGATTTGCCCCTATATTTCCAGACATCTATTATCACTTAACCCATTACAGGCCTGCGGCCGTAGATATTCGCGTGGAGAGCGATAATCCAGCGTACTATGCGGATGCCATTCATTATAATGCTCGAACGCCTCTGCAAGGTTCTGTGCTGCCGTTAACCCGTCTGGTTTGGGCATGATACTTATGTAGCCACGCTTTATCGTTTTCACGAAGCTCTCTGCTATGCCGTTAATCTCCGGACTCCGCACCGCTGTGTTTTTCGGTTCAAGCCCCAACATCCGAGCGAACTGGTGTGTTTCATTAGCCCGGTAGCATTAACCATCAGCCACTCCACTGGAAACGCAGGAAGGTCGCTGCCGAAGCGACGTTCCACCACTCCCAGCATGACGTCATGTACTGTTCCACTGTTGAAGCCGCCGGTGGTCACCGCCCAGTGCAGTGCCTCACGATCACAGCAGTCCAGCGCGAATGTGACACGCAGTCTCTCTCCGTTATCACAGCGGAACTCGACCCCGTCAGAGCACCATCGCTGATTACTTTCTTTCACGGCCACTCTGCCGGTATGTGCCTGTTTCGATGGCGGTACAGCGGGTTTTCGCTCAAGCAACAGCGCATTCTGGCGCATGTTCCGGTAAACACGTTTGGCATTGATCGCAGACATACCATCAAGTTCTGCCTGTCTGCGAAGCAGCGCCCATACCCGACGATAACCATACGTGGGCAACTCTCCGATGATATGATGTATCCGGAGAAGCACATCCGTATCATCAGTGTGAAGACTGCGGCGGCCATCCTTCCAGTCATCACTTCGTCTGAGAATGATGTGCAACTGCTCATGCGACACCCGGCGACAACGACTGACGACGTTTACTCCTCATCCCCGGGCAATAAGGGGCGTGCGCTATCCACTTTTTTGCCCGTCCATATTCGACGGCTTCTTTAAGGAGTTCATTTCCATCGTTTTCTTGCCGAGCAGGCGCTGGAGTTCTTTAATTTGCTTCATGGCGGCAGCAAGCTCAGAGGCCGGAACAACCTGCTCTCCGGCAGCCACAGCAGTGAGACTTCCTTCCTGGTATTGCTTGCGCCAGAGAAATAACTGGCTGCCACACCGTGTTGCCGTGCAACGAGAGAGACTGTCATCCCCGGTTCAAGGCTCTGCTGAACAATATCGATTTTTTCTGAGTGGTACACCGTCTGCGTTTCTCCGGTCCTAAGACATCAATCATCTGTTTTCCAATGACTAGTCTAAAAACTAGTAGTAAGACTATCACTTAAATAAGTGATATTGGTTGTCTGAAGATTCAGGGGGGCCAGTCTAGCCATCAACAGACGATACGGTTTCTGATAGTACGATAATATATCGATAATACGCTGATTTACCAGAATACAGCCAGAATACTACTCTGCACCGGATGATTTGTGATCCGACACAGCAAACGACAACGCATCTGTTTTTAACGCAACGTATTGCTTTGATGTATCACCCCGGGCAACCTGAAAACACCTTTCCACTTGGCATTGTCCGCCAGTGCTTATCACTGGCCAGATCTGTTGCAATAAATCCACCAGTTTCGAACATTCTTCATCAACCGTGACGCTGGCTCGCGGATGACAAATACTCGTCTGGCTGAGGAGCAATACGCATCGTATTACTGCTCCTCCATGTTGTTCCAGCAGCCAGTGTAACACCAACGGCGATGATGGACTGGTCGTGTGAGTACGTGCAGTAATACGTTTGTGTATCTGTTGGTAAAAGGAAGTGCAGAATGCATGAATCTGTTGCCCGTAGATGTTTCCTTCTGTTGAATGGAACGTGAAGTGAAATGCCAACAGATTTGGCCAGTGATCCACCGCCTGCTGAACAAAACGCCGGATTTTCCCCGACTCTGAACTTTTCTAATTTTACTGAACCGGTGCAGACACGCAGGTAAACACGCCAACACCAATGTAATGCCCATTATAAACAAAAAGAATGGAATGACGAATCGATCAGGAAAGAGCAACAACCTATTGGCTGACCGGAGAATGTCTGCAGGGAGTATCGCCAGCACCAGGGACAGGGCTGATTTCCACAATAGTAGCGCCGGCATTTTGCACAATGCCAGCGTACCGGCATCACAACACATTTCATCCTGCTGCCCCCACGCTCCCTCTATTCGCTGCTGCATCCACTGCTCCACTTCGCTTTTGTACCGCCCAGTTTGAAAATAGCCTTCACTGATCAGTTTATAAAACTATTTGTCGGTCATGCCGGTGAAACTGGTGATGTAGTTCATGTCGAGCAGGGGATCATCGGAACGCAGCAATACGCTGTCGTGGCTTGTTGTGGTCAACATGGCCACAATGTCCTCTGTGAGATTTATGAAGGTTGTGCGAATGCGGGGAATCTGCTGAGCTGTGCTTTCAGAGCTGGCCTGCTACGGATACCAAGGATTACCGGCGAGGTAACGGGCTTTCGGATCACACACACCACGATGATCGCGGGCGAAATCACTGAACGCCCATATCAGCTCTTTAAGTATGTCTTCACAGTCCGGTGAATGACGATCCAGCGCCACATCCCGGGTGGTACTGCTTTGATTCGTCCGGTGACACAAAGCCCGGATTGCTCCAGACATCCAGAATCAAACGCCCCAGATTAGGGGCATCGAAATATTCCTCTCTGATGCCTAACATCACATTATATTCCGACATATCAGGAGCATGGTCCGGGTCAGAAGTGGCGACCATCAGAGCGCACAGCGCCTCTATAAATGTTGCCCCGGGAATTAGCTATGCAGAAATCGTCCTGAGGCAGGCGAAGCCTGAGACGACTCTCGCGTGTGGTTGATTGACACCACAGTGCGGATTCGGCGAATCAGCGATCACGGTGCGATTTCACACCACAGTACACAATCAATCCCCCGGGTTTTATTCAGGTAAGCGGGACTGCGGATATCCGGTGTCGAGTCGTTGCACGGTGTGGGTGCGAAACACCGGATAAAATGTATGCCATTGATAGTCAGCCTGAACGCCCTGAGCAGAGCGGGCATTTCGGATTAAGTGAGTGCACCTCCGCAGTCCTGGTACAAATCTGGCTGGTACCTGTAAACATACTTCGTACATGTTGCTCTGCAATAAATCCCCGTACCACAGGCCTCACAGAACTTCTTCCCATGAAAAAGCCCCTCGCACATCATACAATGCCACTCCAGCACGACCGGTAATGGCGATAAAAACATCTCCATATCCTCAATGTAAGGGTGGGACTTTTCCGGATTCAGCACCACGCAGGCTGCCTTCTGTTGCTCGCTCAGGGCATATAAATCATGCTCAAACCATGCCCCCTGAGCATCTGTCTGCAAAATCAACCGGCCATGACAGGAAAGGCAGAAACACTGCCGGATATTTCTGCTGAGTGCAGAATCAGCACTGATTATGTGTTCACCCGGCGTGATCCCCAGCCCCGTTTTTATACCGTTCATTCTGCCACCCCCTCCTCACTGAAGTGCCCGGTATGGCAGTGCGTGCAGTACCGCTCCCCATAATAATCGTGATGACATTGTCTGCAGTGCCGGCTGGCTTTACGCACCACGGGTAAGGCATCCGGTACGAATTGCTGCAGACGCTTAATCAGTTGTATCTCCCTGCGTTCCGGTCTGACATAAGGGCACTGCTGACCGTGCTCCGTCAGCCCGTCGTCAGTGTGTTCAAACCAGGGACGCTCAGTGTCGTATTGCGGGTGGTATCTGAGCGCACTGCCGCAAAGGTGGCAAGTGTAGCGATCGTAAGGTGCAGTCTGTGCGGTACGGGCACCCGTCAGACGCCCGTTGCCATCAAATGCAATAAAGGATTTTGCGTACATCGTCATATTCCTCAGCCGCCAGACGACACGCAGGCAACAGCTGTCCCGGTACGGGCAGTGTGGTCAGGGGGTGAATGGCGGTTCAGTTAAAATCTGGACTGGAGTTTGGGTAAAGCAGGCTGGTTGCTGTTACAGCACTGTGGTTGTCACACAATGGCCCACCGGCGTAAAAAACTGTCAGCAGGCAGGGATGGACATCGGGGGATGCGCTGTATCGGTTGCCGGAAGGTGTAGTGGTCAAGTAATATTGGCCACGGTTTTACAGTAAAAATGGTATCTGTTCTCTGACTCTTCCGGCGTCAGCCCACCGTTATAATGGTGAGGTCTGACGCTGTTGTAGTAGTTCAATATGTAATCATTAATTTGCTGCCGGGCCTCGTCCTTGCCTGCGTAACCATTCGTTGGCACCCATTCTGTTTTCAGACTGCGGAAGAAGCGTTCCATGGGGCTGTTATCCCAGCAGTTTCCCCGCCGACTGACGCTTTGATTTATTCTGCAACGCCAGAGAAGTTGTTGATATTTAAGGCCTGTATACTGGCTTCCCTGGTCGCTATGGAACACGACATCCCGGGGTTGGCCACGCGTCTCATAGGCCATCCGCAGGGCACTGCTTATCAGTGCGGTATCGGCATGCGCTGACAGACTCCAGCCGATAACCCTGCGGGCAAAAAGATCCATAACAACCGCCAGATAGCACCAGCGATTTCCTGCCCAGAGATACGTAATATCTCCACACCATACCCGGTCTGGCTCCGGTACTGCGAACTGACGCTCAAGCAGATTCGGCAGGCTGGTATGCTCCTGACGGGCATTTTTATACTGATGTTTTCCGGGCTGACAACTGCTCAGGTTCAGATATTTCATCAGACGTCCGGCACGGTAACGGCTCATCGGGACGCCGTTTTGAGTCAGCATTTCAGCCAGAGTGCGCGCGCCCGCAGAGCCCCGACTTTGGTTCCACGCCCGGCGTATTTCGCTGCACAACCTGACTCGTGCCGGATTAACCGTATCGCGTCGTTTTCGCCAGTACCGGTAACTGCTGCGGTGTATTTCCAGAGCAGAACACAGGCTGACAACCGTGTGGCTGTCACTTAGTCTGGCGGCTATCGTGAACCGTTCAGCGAGTCGGACATTAAGAGCGCGGTAGCCTTTTTTAATATCGTATTTTGTTCCTCCAGACGGCGAACTTGCTTTTCCAGCTCGCGGATACGTTGCTGGTCTGGAGTAATGGGTGTGGCAGAGGGCGTAATACCCTGGCGCTCTCGCCTGAGCTGGCGTACCCAGCTCTCAAGCGTGGTTGAACCGACATTCATCGCTTCACTGGCCTGTCGATATGAGTAGCCCTTATCAACAATCAGCTGTGCACATTCCAGCCTGAACTCAGGGGTGAAGGTTCGTTTGGTTTTCTTGTTCATTAAGTCACCTGTTTTGTGTTGTGGTGAGAATATCACCTTTCATCAGGTGGCCAAATTTAGTGTGCCACTACAAGGAATGGTAAAGAATGTGCCATGGTTAAATCTCCGTATGGTTCATACGGAATAGCCATGTCGTAAAAAATGCGCAGAGTCCCTGAAGTGGCCTCCGGAACCGACCGTAACAATTAGCGCCAGCCCGTAGTTGTCGTTCAGGGTCTTACACCAGAGAATAAGTCTCCGGCAGGGTGCTGCCCAGTCGCGGTCGACCCCGGTTACTTTTTTCAGGAAGCCCGCTGCATTTCAGGATGATGCCACATTCTTTCTGTTCTCGTTTGGCCAGGTAGCTGAGGGCATAGCGTAAGGCATTCACCGCTTTGTGATCTGAATAGTGAATGACGTGGTTAATGTTTACCGGATAATTTTTATTAAACCGGCACCAGTGGTAGTAACCATCCCCCCCGGTAACCCGCCTCCAGATATCTCCCATCAATCTGGATACCAGATACGAACTCCTGTGGCTCTGACCGTTCAGATAGCCCACAAAATGAATGTGAAGCCCTTTACGTTCCGTATATTCCATTACCCAGGCATACCCGACCAGTTTCTCTCCCACTTCGTTAATCAGTCGCAGTATCTCCGCGCACATGGCGTACCTGCAGGCACATCTGTAGCTGAGGGTGTTTTTTCGGTAAGCAAAATCCATTCTGAACGGTAACAGTTTCGAATATACCCCGAATAATGAATCCAGATGCTGGTTAAAGTGTGTCAGGAGCTGGGGATCCATTTCGTAACCGGGATTGGTGTTGTAAGTCTTCATGTTTCTTCCTCGTGTTCTGTAACACAGGAAGAAGCGCTGGCGTAATTTTTGAAGAAAACGTTATCACACGAAGACGTGCAGGTTCACAACTCCCCGGGCGCCACAGAGAAAGTGGGACCACACCCGGGTATCAGAACCATACAGAGAACGGCATACGTGACAGTCAATCACAGCGCAGATAATATCTGAAGTGATGTCATTGTGACGACTGTACTTCATCAGAAACATTTATCAGGTAACATATTTCCAGACTGAAGCGGGAACACGATCGTAAAGTTTGTTCATGGTCAGTTCTGCCAGCCGGTGATCGACCGCAGAGTTGAAGGCTTCCATCTCCTCTGGAGTAAGCTTATAACGCGCGTGGGAAATCACTTTTTCCAGTGAACAACAGTGGAACTACTCTGGTTTAAAATTCCATTACCCTCTCGTTATCTTGTACTGTGATTAACGTAATATCGTCATAATGGCCTGATGTTATCCCGAAAGCCTTTCCACTTCCCTGTTTCTCCGGTAAAAGATGTTTTTAATACTGAAGGCATAACGCCATAACCAGATATTACAATTAACGTAGCTTTCCGCAACGTACTACATGAGTAACAGAGGTACAGGGTTAAACAACACTCCGGAAGACTTTTTAATGACATGAGGCATACTCTTTTACGTATTACTACCAAAACTCATCAGGTGAGCTGCAGGAACAGATCATTAACAGTAATTCCTTAATCACCGTTATCCACAGTATCAACACTGGCGAAGTCATACTCTTAGCTATAAAGGTGATGACGGGTTCAGAATAGTTATTACACCATACAACAAAATACAGAAAACAACAGGAAAAAATAACAGAAAAAAAATAGCAGACATTACTTAACAAAGCACGTTACAGTCAGTGTGTGAACATTACAGATTTATATTCAGGTGTTGCGGGACTACATTACTGAAGAGAGAGTTAAGGGCAGAGTTACAAGTACTACTACAGAGAATATCGCTGCACAGGAATATTGTTCGATGAGACAGACTTCTGCAGGACCTGGTTACAAGGTGTATTTACGAGGTAGAATTACAGGATAGAATTACAAGGTACAATGACAGAGTTCATTTACCCGGTAGAATTACATAAACATACTTCTATAAATAATACTAATTAACCTTTATTATTTTTTAATGGTACATTAACTGTTTTTAGCTGTAACGATAAACAAATCGCCCAAAACGAAAAATACTGGTTATCATTGCTCAGAGAACTCGTACGAGTGGCAGCTTCCCCCTGAGCAATGCTTCATTTTCGGTGGTTCTGTGTGATAGAGTTATGCTGACTACAGTGGCAGTAACACTACTTTCCACCACACGAGGATAAAACCAGTCAAAAAAATCAATTATATGAATTAAAAGTATTTTTTATGAAATGCTATGCATATCAACCAGTATGATTAACAGAAAATTTCATCATGACAACACGTATAACTTTCAATATGACCAGTGATGAGACGCTGCGAATTGTGGATGAGTACTGTCATACCCACAAACTTTCGCGCTCTAAGGTAATCGACGCATTACTCAGCGCCACAGCACCTGTCCTTAACGATATTAACTGTTATTATCAACTTGCAGGCAAACTGCAGTCACGCTTATTAAATGGAGTGTATCAACGGGATCTTCCTCACAAACGCAATGTCGTCAGTGCAGAGAAGTATTGTCTGGAGATCTGGGAAAACAAACTTTTCACCAAAAGAATCCTGGAGTTTGACAGTTCAAATGGTGTTCTGTACGCGCTGAAACATAAAAGACACTATCGCCGGGATAAGATGATTGGACGGGTTGAAAGCCGGCGTATCAAAGACATTTGCGAATACCAGATGCAACTGTCCGGGGAGAAGGCAAAATATGCCTGTTTTATTTATATTGAAAGAACAATATACAATCACGATAATCCATCCGGTGGGACACCTGTAAAAGCGGCTGTTGGTAATGCAGTCATCCTGCTGGCAAAAGACGTGATATATGACGAGTACTTTTTTGATCTGCGGCAGTCATTTTTCGTGAGCGTTAAAGATCTGATGGCCTCTGGCGCAAAAGGTATTCCGGAGACACAGAAATATCCGGACGTTTATTGCTGGATCCCGCTTTTCTCCATAAATTCCGGCGTGGTCATTACCCCGGTCTATAAAATTGATCCCCGGAAACCCGTAACGGTAAAAAAACCGGATCAGATCACTGTTGTTTGTAATTACAGAGAATAATCTCAGTCTTCTCCGCTCACCGCAACAGTGTTTACCTCGCTTTATCTTCCGTTCAGTAAATACAAACCTCCGCTCTGGCAGGTACAGGGCGTGGTTTATCTCCGGTACTCCCCTGCACAGTAATAATCATCACTGAAAATACTGATCCCGTCACGGCAAAACGCCATCCCATATTCCGGCAACACAAAATCATCTTCCGTTTATACCGGCTTCACTGACAAAACAGACAACCTGTATTGCCTGTACACAACAGTTTCTCTCCTGGCAGGAATATTCCCCTACTGATTTTTTACGTTTCTCCCCGGTTGTTATGCCGGTGAAGGTGGTGCGTTGTTTTCATCATCAACGCCGGCTGAGATTAACAACATCCGGAGGAGATTTTTATGACCACCCTAGTTTCGCTGATGGATGACCAGATGGTCGATATGACGTTTATCACTCAGCTGACCGGCCTGACCGATAAGTGGTTTTACAAGCTCATCAAGGATGGGGCCTTTCCGGCTCCCATCAAACTCGGCCGCAGCTCCCGCTGGCTGAAAAGTGAAGTGGAAGCCTGGCTGCAGGCGCGTATTGCACAGTCCCGTCCGTAATTTTTAACCACTGGCCCTTCGCCCACAGCAGACGCAATCTCCGGCCTGCCGGCGGCAGTCTGCTGCCTGTTATCCCCCGTGAGGAATATGAAAATGAAACCACAGTATCAGACCCGTTACGAGCTGCTCCACGAAAGCTACCAGAAATGGCTGACCGGCTTCACCCGGCACGCCGTATCCTGGGGCGTGTGTCATCCGAATATCCACTACTTCCATAATCTGACGCCCGGGTGGGTGTCATTCAATGGTGAAAAACCGAAGATTGCCATCGTCCCCCGGAGTCTGCACCGGCTGATTTATGGCTCTGACAAACGGGCCACGCCGCCCCTGGATGATGATCTGGTGGTGAACTTATGTACCAGCGAACATCTGCTGGTTCATCATCCGATGCTGGAAGGCATTCTGCTGTCTGAATGTGAACGTCTGAGGCAGCGTTCGCTGGCAAATAAACTGATCAGTCTCTTCCGTCAGTTTGGTGGCACGGAACTGCGCCTCAAACTGGTCTGGCTCTGCTGGCTTGATTTAATGACCGGAAACAGCCTTGACGACTGGACGGAGAACCTGAAACGGAAATCAGAAAAAGAGCTGGGGGAATGGATCATCGACCGTCAGAAGCAGAACGCAGCACTGACGGATCTGATGGATCAGTACGTGCTCCTGGCATACCGCACAACGGTTGACGATAACCGTAACTGATGCCGGTTGCTTCCGGAAGGTGCGACAAAATACGGAAATGCTGCTCCCGGCCCCGCATGCTCACCTGCAGGACGTGTTCGTCGTCATCATACTGAGCCATGACGGATGTCTTAAGGGCATCCAGTCATTGCTGATCTGGCATGCTGCGGTACATGCCTCATCCTGATGACAATAAGTACATGGCGACAGCGCTCCCTGCACCGCGGAAGAGATGTACACGGCTGGATGTTACGGCTGAATGTTTCTTCGTCAGATATTCAGGAACAGTTGTAGTAACGAATTTTACCGGTCTCTGCACATGACCGGGCTCCGTCTGTATGGCACAGGTTACGGGTGTTGCCGGTTACAGTGACGGACAGTGAGTTGCGTTATCTGTGGGAGTCGGGGGCGTTTCGGGGACATCATGGTGCCACTCAACCAGAGGATCTCACAACGACAAAGGCTGCTGAAAAGCCACAGGCACAGAGGTATTCTCACGTTGCACGAAAATATAGAGCAGCCCCGGCCCCGTATAATGGTAAATACCGGTGTTGCCGCTCACTGAGCAGGGGAGTCCCGTAGACGAAAGGAATGGCCGGCTTCGAAACTCAGCCAGGATACCTGCTCTCCGCCACACCCGGGAAGAAGTTGATATGGTGGTTGCCGGACAACAGCGCTCCTGGATTGACTGCTGCATCAGTCAACCACGCTGAATATCAAAGGAGAGCGTTACCGGTTAAAAGAGAAACGTAAAGCTGTGGTGATGACCCAAAACGCAACGCCTGTCTGTGAGGATGGTGAAAAGCAGACAGCATCAGTATTGAAAATATCCTGACTGGCATGAAAATGGCCCGGCCCGTGGCGTTGACATATTCTCTCCTGAGCATCCTGAATGACTGCAGTTAACTGTGGAAAAGTAAGCAGCTCTACCCACGGCACCACTTAACAGACATTCAGTAACTCACCCCGGACTTTCTATGATGCATTATCGGTGCACTGAATACAGGAGAGTGCGCTTAAAACCGCAGACCGCATTGCGGGTGTTACTGCATGACTGCCTGGCGGTATTGTGAGATGTCGGCAGGAACCGATGTCTTCGCAGGGGGAACTTCCGTGATCGGGATAAGTGCAGAAGAAATCAGATCACGACGTAAACCTGCAGTGCCTGACGCTGCAAGTGGCATTAACCATGGGACGTTGCCGATCCCGGATTGCGGAAACAGGAGCACTATTTTCTGCCGCGGGGAGTACCTCTGGCAGTAAATCCGGCTCGCTCATCTGGCCGTCTCTCTCCCGGAAAAGACCAGAAATGAGATCGTCTCCTCAACCGCAAAGAAGAGGTCTTGACAGACAGGCTATATTGCATACGATTTATGGAGAAAAAGGCAGCAAATATGGAGGTTATAGCGGAGAATACCCTACGAAATTCCTATGAAAAACGATTGAAAAAATTATCAAATTCGATTCATTTTTATATGCTTTTTTTGGGAACGTGGCGATGACAAACTGTTGCATGTGCAGAGGAGAATGCACCCGGAAGCACCAGCATCATCCAGAAAGACAAAACGATTACGCATCACACCAGGAGACAGCAATATCAAGGTAATACACTGATTTAAAATGAATTTACAGCAATACGTGAAAACATTTTTTACTTAAAGGAGACAGATGCGCTGAAGAGAGTGCAGGTATTTTTATATAAAAATGAGAAGATTACGGGATGTATATCCGGCACACTATGATCGGAATATCAGTCAAGCTTAAAAGGACAATAAATACAGTGAGTTAAATACACAGAGAAAACGAAAACGTAGTATCAGAGGGTACATCTTACAACAGAGACTGAATTTCCGGTTTTTCATAACCGGCGCATTCCGGAAAGTGCAGGCGGCCCGGAGGTTTTCTGACGCCAGTACTTGGTAGATTGTTCTGTACATTCTGTACCTCATGTACGGAGGTTTTTGTTTGCTTTCTTAAAATATGCAAATGTGGGAAGAGCAAGTGAGGTGTATTGTGGGAAAGGAACTGGATGATATCTGCACCAACTGTCAGTATATCGATGCTGTAAAACGGCACAAACAACAGCTCGGTGCCATAGAGGAATATACACAGTGGTTAAAAAAAGAACCACGGGCATCTTATTTTTTTCTGTTCCAGCTGTATACCCGCATTCACAATACATTTTTCTCCCAAAAGCAACAACTCCTGTTCACTCCCGGTGGCACTCACTGCCCGGAACCTGATGTCACCCTTCGGGACTTAACGCTTTCCCCGGGCTACCACAGTGATTATGCCCCTCAAACCATTCCGGAGATGGACAGTTCTGTTGTTGTTCCCCCCACTAATGAAAACACCTTGCCTCCGGAAGATACTCCCGACAACACTCCGGCCGGAGGCAATACTGGACAAGCGGAAAAGACCAGAAACGCAGGACTCACACCCATTCCTGAAAAACGTTCAGGAATGCCCCCGGAACATCTGCGGTTTGCCACGGGGTTTCCATCGCAACCGAAGATTGCCGGTCCCAGAGAAAAGCCGATGCGCACCGTGCATCCGGATAAAATCTACCGTGAAATTATATGGTTCTGCTCCGGTTACCTGCTGAAATCCGGACCAGAGGCTACGAGGACGATTATCAACTCAGTATTCTCTGAATGGGCCAGCATAAACAATGATTACCCCTCCCCCTTTTCGTGGGTGGACAGCAGGGACAGTGAACAGTGTGACTGGTTATGGAACGCCATGCAGGTCCGGTGTGTGGGAACCCCGCTGAATCCCCTTACCCCGGAGCAGAAATACTGGTTCGCCTGCGCCACGTTTGATAACTGGGAAGGCTGGAATGAGCAACAGGTACAGTTTTTACTGAAAAGTAATCCCAGACGAAACAGAGCGAAGTTTACGATAAGTCCCTTCCCGGCACTCAGAGTTAAACAGCATAAAGCTGTTCTTCTTGATGAGCTGAAAAGTGCCCGGGAGCAACAAAAAAGGCGTGATGAGCGTGCTGATGGTTCCGTCCCGCTGAAACTGTCCGGAAAAATCCACAAACAGCTTGAAAGTATTGCCCGAAGTCGTGGTGTCCCCCCAAAAAAAATGCTGAATGAAATGATTGAGCAGGCGCACCGGGATTTTGTGGCAAATGAGCAGCATAAGACCCGGAGTTAAAGACGGCAGGGTCCCCGGTTACCAATTCTGCAGCGTACTCAACAAATGTATCCGGCCCTTACCTGTGAGGGACACGAAAATTATACATTGAGCATGAGTGGATAATCCCGGGTGAGAGTCTCCCGTTTTTACACTATTCACTAAAGGTGAGGCATATCATTCAGTCTCTCTGAATTCTTCATTTCAGTAACTTCAGCTACCGTCGTTTCATCTCTCCCACGAACCGGAGCCGCAACTTGTTGCATCACAGGGCTGACAAGTGAACTGAAATCCGCACCTTAATATTCTGACTGGCTGCGTACATTCATTGCATGAAGCGGCCGGAGCGGCTGAGCTGAAGGTCCGTTGTGAGCGATAAGCGGAAGTTCAAAATACTTGTTATTGGCTTTTCGAAGATCTTGCTGTAGTAATCAAAAAGGAGCAGGTAGTGTTATTAACGGGATAGCTCCCGAGGATATTATGCATCATCACGGCAGCCTGCTTTCATATTTTTTAATCTTAATAAAATTTATCTGCGTATTAAACTACCGGATTTTAGGTTTTCCAAAAATGATAGTATTACCAGTGGACTCACAACCTTGGCATTCCTGATTCTACTTAAACAGCCGTATCCTTTTGCGCACATATTCGAGCGCCAGTGTGACGAGTTTTGATCACGCATTCCTCTGCTCACTGTTTTAACATTAACAGGATTTCAAAGTATCCTGAATTACTGACCCACTATGCCGGTTGGTATTGATGTTGACAGCGTGACGGGCACTCAGGCCCGCCACAGTATGGTATCTTAAATACCGCGTCAGTCGCAGTATGTTATTCAATAAACTGCTGCACATCCGCTTCGTAAGCGTTTTTAATAGCTTGCTGGCTGGAGCGGTCGTAACCCAGATACGCTAATAACAAATTTCCTTCGGAACGTTTCATTTTATCGAAATGCTCTTCGAGCAGTTCCAGTAATTTACAGGCGTCATCATTGGCGACAAACCCCGTTTTATAATCATTCACGTAAAGGTAGCCTTTGTGATGCCACAAGCTTGTTACGTTGCTCCATAAAACACGGAACTTGTCAGGCTCCCCGCCTAAGCAGGTAATATCATCGCGCCCTAACATAATCCCATGCTTCCCTGAGCCCCACAGCGTGGTATCAAACAAGACCTTACCCACAGAAAAATAAAGCGAATTGTCCCGGCACGCCTGATCAAAGTTTTTCCAGCGCTTTTTACTGGCATCTTTTCTAAACGATTGCCATGAGGTACTGGCATTTTTTCCGTCGCACAGGTGATCCGGAACGTTATCCAGGAAGTCGACCATAGTAAGTACGTGCTTCTGGCAATAGCTAAGCGTGATTTTTTTCAGGCCGTTAACATAGTCATCTCTTCCAATGATTGTGCCGTTGCCGCTGTGCTCCGAGAGTTCTTTACCCTGCTGTAGGGCTTCCAGCATAGCTGCCGCCTGCTCTTTTTGTGAGGTTTCACGCTGGCTGAGGCTGGCATCTTCATAGCGTTTCAGGCAGTGTATGAGCGGCTTCAGGTGCTGGCTGAAAACCTCCCAATGATTTTTGCTTTTATCGACTGCGAGTTCGTTGTCGATATATTGTTTTGTCAGGTAGTTAATAAGGCTGCTGTCGTCTTTGAAATCGGTAAATTCTTCATCACTGCGACGGTCCTTTTTTTTCTCTGTCTCCGAGGCATTGGCTACAGAACCTGAGATCGCGCTTAAGGAATCCATTAGTGTTTTAAGAAAACTCATTTATCCTCACTACCCAGATTATTTTTGATTGTATTTAAAATTTGTTCAGCTTCAGCAATATCCTGCTGCTGATATTCGATATTGGCTTCTGCATACAGATGCCTAATAAAGGCATCTGTCTCATTTTTCAGTGAATCAACCGACGCTCTCAGCGCGTTGCGTGAATCCTGCCAGTAGCGCGTGATATCCGCTTCCACATTGCTTAACGTATTACTGGATTCCAGCCCCTTAACAACTGATTTGGCGAGTGCCTTTTTCCAGTTTGCGAACAGTCGATAGACCAGTAGCCCTACAACCGCGGCAATAGCTACGCCCCATGCCACCGGGCCACCAGTGGCGGCAACGAGAGTTGGTAATGTCGTGACCGAACTGGTAATCCCTAGGGAAGTCAGCACGCCAGCCGCTTTGCCAACTAAAATATAGGCACCTAAATTGCTCGATATAGTTGCCACGTAACCCGCCATAGCGCCGAAGCTGGTTAATCCGGCCATACCTCCGACGAAGGCGGAGTATGCATCAAAGTCGGAGGTGGCGGAAAGGGAAATATCAGTCTCCGGCATTCCCGCACGGGCTGCGCCTTGGGCGGAAGGCACGATTTTCTGCCAGGCCTGGACCACGCTTTCCACCTCAAGGCTGAACCTACGGGTGCTCTCTTCCATTACGCGACGAAATTTGCTTTCGAAATGATTACCCAGCGCTTTATTAATAGCCCGTTTCGCTTCATCTTTATCTTCAAAGCGATTGTCGATGAAACGGTACATACTCTCATCATTGCAAAGCGAGTAGAAAATATCGCGGATGCGCTCAATATCTTCCTCGGCGTAGCGCGGACAGAAGTTACTGATTTCAGTAAAGCGAGCAATTAACGCGCCGGAACCCTCGCGAAATCGCGCATCCTGTTGCTCAATATCCTCCTTTCTTTCCTGAACAGAACGGCTACTCTGCTGTAATTCCTGCAGCGCTAATGCAATCCTGTTTTGGATGCGTTTATGGATGGTCTCTATCCGGTTGTTAATCAGCGCAGTTCGATTGGCAAGGAGATAATTGATCACCTCTTTCAGGCGGACATCAAAGGCTTCGCAATATTGTCTATTTTCCCGGAAGAATGGCAGCATTCTGCTGGCCCAGACAGCGGCGTCGGGCCGTAGTAATTTCTGTGGATGGTTGGGATTATTTAACTGATGCTCCCATTCATCATACAGGGTATGCGAAAAGGTTTTCGTCAGGTGATTCGCGGCGGTACGAAACGTTTTATGGTTCGCTTCGGCGGTAATTTGATCGTAACTGTGGGTTTTTAAGATGATCAAATTCGCCAGCGGCTTGTCTCCTTCCAGAGGCACCTTATGCATTAAAATATTTTGTAAGAACTCCGGATCTTCGTCACGCATAAATTTGGTGGTAGCAGATGCGAAGATAAGGCCATCTACCAGCGAAATTGCGCTCATGGCTTTGGCTTTATCGTTAAGGATTTCTTCGCTGGAGCATCCATCAATTTCATCGTACATTTCGGGTTCAATTAATTGCCCCGGCGTATCAAGTAACCAGATAGTTTCCAGAATCGCGAAACTTTCAAACACCACAACCATATAAGCTTGTGGATTAAGGACATTATCGTTTTCATCCTTTTCGCCATAGGTTTTGATGAGCTCTTTTCCTCCTGAATCGATCAGGAAGTCTGCCAGCATTTGACGATCAAAAATCATATGCGGCTTGAAACCATTTTTGAAAATAAAGACTGATTTATTCTTATCCAGATAATCAGGTTTATCCTGAGTGTGCATCAGTAGCGTGACAAGGCAGGTCGCGGGTTGCCATTTCGCCGGGAGAATTTCGCTGCCCAAAATATAGTTTAACAGCGTAGACTTTCCTGCATCTGATGGCCCCATAGCGCTCAGGACGGGCTTGGCGTGAATATCTTTAAGATTGTCTTTAAGCTCGGCGATATCCTTGGTGATGCTGCTGTTTTTAATAAAGGGATTAGAAGTATTGGACAGCGTGGCTATCGATCTTTCCAGGTACTCTATCAGTTCCTTTTTATTTCTCATCATATTCTCTTTTTGCTGTGTGTAGTTTTGATTTAAAGAGGACGTGTTTAACTGCGTCTTTAAACAATCAGTGATGAATTCCTGAATCTTTTCAGGCGCAACGATGCGAAGGTAGGCCAGCACCAGTTCTAAATTTTGTGACAGCGGTGCCTGTTCAATACGCGAGACCTGCTTTTGGGACAGAACATTTTCACCTGCCCGCTCGGCGACTTCCTGTTGGCTTAAACCCGCCTTATCTCGCCACATTTTCAGTTTATCGTTCATTACAATGCCCACCATCTTCAGACCGGTATGTCTAAAATAGCAATGAATGCATGATGAATCCAGACGTATTTGTCTAAAAAAAAGAACCATTCGTTAGATCATAATCGATATCCCTAGTAACTACCTGATATTAAAGATTTGTTAATATAAAATGCCGAATGGACGAAACTTATTAGTGATAAGGGTTATCCGTAGTATTGAAAAATTCGTGATATTAATGTGATCTGTTTACCATAAATTAACATGATTCAGTGCCAGCAATGTCCGCTTCTGGCACAGGACTGCTGTTGCAGCCCTGGCAACCTTAGACTTCAATCGATTCAGAGATCTCTAACGCATCATCGACTTCAATGCCCAGATAACGGACTGTGCTTTCCAGTTTCTTATGGCCTAACAGAAGTTGGATCACCCTGAGATTCTTAGTTTTCTTGTAAATCAGGTAAGGTTTTGTTCTTCTCAAGGAATGTGTACTGTAAAGCGAATCTTCGAGACCAAGTTTTGCTACCCACCCATGAAAAATTCGGTTGTATTGCCGGGTTGATATGTGTTGGTTAGTACCGACCCGAGATCGGAACAAATAGTCTTTACTGCGTAAATTGCCAAGCTTTATCAATGCAGAAACAGCTTCTCTTGTCCCTTTGGTTATCTCAAATTGGACAGGGCTGCCGGTTTTCTGTTGTAGAACCGTAGCTCTGCTTGAAACAGAGCTACCATATGCAACATCAGATACTTTGAGTTTGACTAGATCACAGCCTCGAAGCTTACTGTCCAAGGCCATGTTGAACAGAGCTAAATCGCGCGTTTTACATTCCAGTTCAAGTCGGATTCGGATACCCCAGATATGAGATATCTGAAGTGGTCTTTTTTGGCCTATGATACGGTCTTTGTTCCACGGTGACGTGTTCATACTCAAATCTCCTGCAATGTGGGAGATTTGAGTATGGTTGTCCTTATGAGCGAGGCGCGGAAGCTCACTTTAGGGCAATCTAATTCACATGTCAGAGGATTTATAAAAAGAGAATAGTGCAGATTTTAGGGATACTTACACTTGCTATGGCATACTTTTTGGGACCCCATCAGTTTAGGGATCTGAATCGCCACAGCTTTGGTAGGCACCTACTTTATGGTCACGTGCACCCGAAGATCCTGCGGGTACGCATGGGTCACGAAAAGTACGAGTCTACAGAAGTTAATTTACGGTTTTTTGCGCTCGATGTGGCTGCCAGCTACCAAGTCCAGTTTACACTGGATACAAATAACGCGCTGTAGCAACTGCGTGGTGGAAGCTGATTAAAGGAGATAATGATGTTCGATGTTGACGATACTGCACCCGATACTCCCGCCCCTCGTGAACTCAGTCAGGATGTGCAGGCGCTGATCAACAATGGTCTGGATTTTCTGGATAAAGCCCGTGAAGAGTTGGAGGCCTCGAAGCCGAAGTTCTCCGTCGTCAGTTTCTGGACTGCGGTCGAGATTTTACTGAAAGTTCCGCTGGCGCACGAACACTGGTCGTTGGTCTGCAGCCCGAAAAAGCCAATAAAAAAGCAGGCTTACCTAGCCGGTGATTTTCAGTCGGTGACCTACGAAGAAACCCGTGAAAGGCTTAAGGACGTACTTGAAAGACCCCTAGACAGAGAAACGGACAGTGCTTTTGATAAGGTCAGAAAGCACCGCAACCGCGTAGTTCATTTCTACCACCCCACTTTCACCGAGGCTGAACAACGTCAAATACTCAAAGAACAAGCTGACGCCTGGTTTGCCCTGAACCGGTTATTAAGGGATGAATGGAAAGTTATCTTCGGTGTCAAACATAATTGGAAGCTGGCTTTCGGTGAAACTCGTCTGATTAGGGGAAACAAATTTTATGCCGAGGTGCGGTTTAAACAGGTTAAGCCTGAACTCGATCAGCTCTCTGAAAAGAATATTCAAATCGGTAACTGCAATGAGTGCCATCAGCATGCGACGGTAACAGGGACTGAAACGACCGGTAATGAAAACCGTAAGCTTGAAGTTACGCGGTGTAAGGTTTGCACCAGTGCTGTAAGGCAAATTACCCTAGTTTGTCCAGACTGCGAAATACCTCAATTGCTACCTGAGGGAGATAGTGATTTTGAATGCGAACACTGCGACTACACTTCGGATAGGTATAAACTGCTGGATGAGGAGTTGTTCCACAGTGTGGATGAACAGCTACTCTCCGTATTTCCTGCTGGATGTACCAATTGCATGACTCCTGAAAGCGTATGTAAATTTGGAGACGGCTATCTTTGCACTCAGTGTTTCATCTATTACACCGAGCTTCATGTATGTGGTTATTGCGGTCACCTGAGCGATAGCGTTCCTGAACTGAGCCATATCCGAGGATGTGAATTTTGTGATGGTGACCAACGTTATTTTGATGACTGAATTACCATACATAATCTAGGCTCTTCAGGGATGGGTTGGACAGTCCGCTCCTGGCACAGAGCGGACGATATCACTGAGCTGAAGGTCCGCTGAGAGCGAAGAACGGAAGTTAAAGCCGCGATGCCAAATTTATCTCGCAATATAAACCCGCCCCACAAAATGGTTTACAGCCCCACCGGTTGACAACGATCTTGACACTTACCGCCCACGGAGAGAACACCCCCAAAAAACTATCTTGGGATGTTACAATTTCCAGTGGGCTTCTTGTGTGGAATACACTCTTTTAGAATAGGTTCTTAGTTAGTCGCACATCTTATAAGATCCAAAATTGGGGAAATGTAGAGTGTCTCTTCAACAACTTTTGTTTTCTTAAAATGTTCAGAATGAAACTTCAAATGTTTTTCCAGCGTATTCGTCCAAGAGCTATCTTTTAGGTTTCCTTCAACCTCAATAATTTTCTCAAAACAGAATATCATTCTGGCCACGTACCAAACATATTGGTCATACATAGGGTCTCGCTCCTGTCGACAATCTGCACTATAACCTTTCGAAAAGTGAGGGTTCTCCATCGCTAGTTGCAAATATGCCTGGTAGGCCGTATCTGCAATGGTTTTCTTAGCGATTTCTTTGTTTTCACTGATAGTTGATTTGGCAACTAAAATTGCCCAAATAGCTACCCCAGCACTTACTAATGGAGAAGCAATCGTAGCTAACTTAACTAATGTTTCCATGTGAATCCTTAATGTTTTCGTTTAAATCCAGCAGGCTGGGTTTTGGTTTTTTTATATTCTTTAATCTTTCGCCTAAATGCTGCTAAATCTATATCAGCAGTACTAATTGCTATTTGACCAGTTCCATGAGCATGAGAAATCAGTTTGTGATGTTTCTCTTTGTATGGGGCTTGCATTGTTGAGCCACCATATTCTCCAGTATTCGTAATAATAACATGCTGATACATATGCCATTGTAGAGCTGAAGCCATATTGTCAAACGTGTCTACATCTTTATTGTACGCTGCAATGACAAACATATCAGTCAAATCTCTCAGATCCGCAGCAAGCTTTATATCTGTCGCATCGTAACAAATCGCACCAGTTAATTTAAATGGTCCTTCGGTGTGACCCTCAATAGAAATAATATGTTGAGATGGTCTATATCCATGAACACCCAGAGACATTTCACCACTGGTCATATGAAATTTCCCTTGATCACGAACACGCCATTGAGTCCCCGATTCGGACGAATCTGGAATAATCCAGCGAGCTTTGTTAACTATTTGACCATCTTGTTCACAGAAGACAAAACCGCAAAAAATGATGGATCTGGTTCTAAATGCCAGTGCTCTTACTATATCTTCATCTTCCGGGTGAACAGCCAATTCAGAAAAGACAATCAGATCAGCGGTACTTGTATGATCCCTAGACTCAGTTTTAAGTTTTGCATCTAAAGTCTGCTCTGTCAGTTTACAAATTTCTGCAAGGTGCTCTCTGTGTTTCCAACGCACCTCTGGATTATCAAGTGTTACGTCAGAAGGGTGAAAATGCTTATCCTTCGGAAATAATTGCTGAACCGTAACAATTCTAAAATAGTTAGATGCCAATTCAGGTCTGTTGACAACAGTAGGTAAGGTCGGAACACTCGATGAAGTGCATATTTGCGTGTTCAGGTAGCCTAACCTTTCCAACAAGCATTTTTTAAACTCACCAAGGCTGGTAATTGACAATATATCTTCTTGATTTATATATGAAGATGAAAAGCCGGGCCATTGCAATCCATGCTGAAGAAAGCTTGCAAACCAATCAGTTATAGTTGCATATGAACCAACAATTGACTCTGGGGTATGTAACATTCCCATACGTCGCTTGTAAAACTGAGAATGGATACCATCATACTCTACTCTATCAGGCTTTAAATCATTTCGCTGTGTGTAATCTACATTACCTAAAGCAGCACTTCTTAGTACACTGCAAACCCAATATATTTTTTTTTCATCATTTTTGGCTTGTTGACAATTCACCAACCATTTAGGGCTTTCATAGCGAGGATCTTGAGCTATTTTATCTATCGAACATGAAATAATAGAATTTTGGCGCCATAATTCAGTCCATGATGTTGAATGGCCTTCTAATTTCACTTTTATTTCATGTGGGGAATACTGCTTTCCATCAGATTGCCATACGTTTTTCTCTGTATCTTCTAAAAGATTAACTAATGCTATACCTAGCTTGAGAAGCGCATGTTCGTATTTAAATGGATTTTCCTTAAAACTTATCACTGATGAAAGATAGTGGTCCGAACCATTTGGTTTCGACTCATTTTTTGGTATGGCCCATCTAAATTTGTTGATCCTAACTTTATCTTTCGTCCTAACAAACTCTTTCCAAATGCTATTCCAAAACTCACCACCACGGTAAGCAAATTTCTCGACGATTGAGTCTACTACTTCAGTAGTATTTGTATGAGAAAGTAGAAAAGCAACATTTGCTTGGTAGTCTTTACTAATCTGAGCAGATAATTCAAATAGGTATCCATCACTACTACTCAACGGCTCTAAATGTCGTTTAATTAAGACATGTTGAAGCTTTGAAAGATCAGAAGAAGATTTTTTACTAGCTATAAATGGCTTATTGATCACTGCAAGATAAAATAGTGCTTGCTGATATGCGTAGTTTGGAATAACGGATCTACAAGAAAGTAGTTTATGGGCAAATGATGTAACTTCACTCATCAATTTCTGATAATCAGAGGTACACTCTGGGGACAGTTTTCGATAGATATCAACAACGCTACGAAATATATCGGAGAGAAGATACAACATGATATATCTATCGCATTTTTCACGATTATGTTGTATTCTTAGGAATATAATTTCAAGAATTGTTTTATAAGCATCTAGATTAGGGTTTATGGTTATCGCTTTGCGGAAAATAACCATAATTGATGGATCTTTTAACCAGGTTTTTAATAATTTTTTTGCAATCAACGCAGATTCATTATCAAACTGCTTTCTTTCTGCAGGTGAGATTAGTTTGCTTTTATTAGCCAAACTTGTTTCCAGCCTATGGGCAGAAAATCTACGTAAAGATTCTAATTTAATCGATTTATCATTGTTAAATCCAGAAAATAAACCATCTGCATCTTCTAAAAAATTATCTTGCTCAGTCAATAATAATTGTTGAAGCGCCGGTATGTTATTATCTAATCCATTACGCTCTGGAATACTCGAAGTTCCTACTTCATTCTGGATTTCATTGATTCGATTTGTAAGGCTACTTCCGTTATCAATATCTGAGAGTCCCAATATATAAGTTTTTTTATCATTAATTTTTAAATATGGTTCGTTATCTGACTCATCTTGATCTAACGTTTCATCGAGGATCCTCTGAACTAACTCATGAATGGATTTCTTAATTTCCTCATTTGTTAATGCTTCTCCAGAAATCACCAATCTAATATCATCGACGTATCGACAATAATCATGCAGTACAATTTGGCTACCGTCTATCTTAGTACGGAGGTTAGAAGTTAAAGATTCGTCAAACTCAATGAGATATGCATTAGCCAAAGCTCCGGCAGATGCTAAACCTTGTGGGAGTCCAACATTTTCTTCTTCAATATCCAAATTTTTAAGTAAAGATAAAGAGTCTTCAGGCCACTCCCAATTTAAAATCTGACTCGCTAAACCCCAAAACTCATTCTCATTTATAATATTATGGTCATAATGGTCAGAAGATATTTTCTTAAGTTTTTCTAACAATGTGCTTATTTTTATAGAACCGAAAAAGTTCTTCAGATCCAAACTGATAATATAAACATCATCAATTTCACTAATTTTATTTACAGTTTCCCTACCTATATAGACAGGTCTTTGTAGAAAGTTTCGATAATCGGTGGAGAATTTCCTATAATACTCGCTGCCGCCCCAACGAAATCTCGCCCTTTCATTGTCCCAATCACAGACAAGCCTATTTCCGTAACTAACAACCTTTTTATTTACATGCTCAGCATAGCCAAGATTACGCAATGAGCAGTCTTTCTGTCTCGTTTCTATCGCATCAGCAAGACACATGGTTACTGCTGTTGCAAAAGACTGATCCTTAATAGATATATTAGCTAAAGGTCTTAGTTTTCTATCATCTTTATTAGTAGTCCACTTCCCTTTATTAAAGAACCAGCTTGCTCTTTTTGGAGCTGGTATTAATTCAATATCACTTTTAGACAGATTCCTATTTACGGCCTCACTTGACCAACTAGTGACCTCATCACTAATATCAAACGCACACTTGTCTAGCGCTAAAAGATCTGCATACCAATTATGAGTTCTTACAAAACGATCCGTTTTTTTCCAAGCCAGCCCTAAAATAAATGAGTCCTTAAGGTAGTCAAAGTTTGGTTCGAGGTTGTAATACTTTTTATTAAGTAGTTTCATTTTTTCTCAACTTAATGCTAAGCGTTTTACTCATTTCAACTACAGTATTGAAATTCACTGTTTGTATCACCTAATATAACTATACTACCGTTCCTGAATCGAATAATCCACGGGAAGTGTCAAAAGTTTGTCATGTCTAATGGGCTCACCTGATAAATCAGTCGTGTCTGTCATGCCATAAACCAGGTTGTACAAGAGAGAGCGTTGTAATGGTCAACAAAAATTGCCCACTGAGTTAGAGTTTTTCCGGTATCGGTTTTCCGGTTCTTTGAGTGATAAGACAATCCCCCAACCAATCGATATGGGCATAAGTAGAATATTCTCCCACTCTAAGACATTTCGGTGAAGCGTTCGAGTTTTACTGAACGCTGCATCAAGACCATTCTCATATAAGCCTTGGGTGATACTTAAATTTGGTTATCAACGTCCGCTCCTGGCACAGAGCGGACTGTCAGATTAGATTCAGACCTGTACTCATTAGCTGATACAAATCAGCCACATATACCTGCATTCCAAATAATTTCAGACAGATATTATCGTTGTGAATCCCCCGCCACCTTTCCGGTGCGCGGGGTTTTGTCTTTTTTCACCGGGAATACATGTATGAATCCGTCTGATGCCATTGAGGCAATTGAAAAACCGCTCTCCTCCCTGCCTTACTCACTTTCCCGTCACATCCTGGAACATCTGCGCAAACTCACCAGTCACGAACCCGTGATTGGCATTATGGGGAAAAGCGGGGCCGGTAAATCCTCACTCTGTAATGCACTGTTTCAGGGGGAGGTCACCCCGGTCAGTGATGTTCACGCCGGCACCCGGGAAGTGCGGCGCTTCCGTCTGAGTGGCCACGGTCACAGCATGGTTATCACTGACCTGCCCGGGGTGGGCGAGAGCCGGGACAGGGATGCAGAGTATGAAGCCCTGTACCGTGACATTCTGCCCGAACTGGACCTGGTGCTGTGGCTGATTAAAGCCGATGACCGCGCCCTGTCTGTGGATGAGTATTTCTGGCGACACATCCTGCACCGGGGACATCAGCAGGTGCTGTTTGTGGTGACGCAGGCCGACAAAACGGAGCCCTGCCATGAATGGGATATGGCCGGTATTCAGCCTTCTCCCGCACAGGCACAGAATATTCGCGAAAAAACGGAGGCGGTATTCCGTCTGTTCCGGCCCGTACATCCGGTTGTGGCCGTATCGGCCCGCACCGGCTGGGAACTGGATACGCTGGTCAGTGCGCTCATGACAGCGCTTCCCGACCATGCCGCCAGTCCCCTGATGACCCGCCTGCAGGACGAGCTGCGCACGGAATCTGTCCGGGGTCAGGCCCGTGAACAGTTTACCGGTGCGGTGGACCGGATATTTGACACGGCGGAGAGCGTCTGTATTGCCTCTGTTGCACGCACGGTTCTGCGGGCCGTCCGTGACTCGGTGGTCTCTGTTGCCCGCGCGGTATGGAACTGGATTTTCTTCTGAACACTCTGCCAGGGGAAATGCCTGATTACATTGCGTTAACCAACTGAAAACATGACACAAACACCTCATACCCCTCCTGTTTCTCTTGCGTGACCGCTCCGCTGTCAATAGAATAAAACGATCGATAAAACAGGTATCGATCGTCACTATCGATCGTTTATAGTGGTTAATGGTCTGCGAAAAGGCAGCTGAATCTCTTCATTATGCAGAACGGAATTGCACACAACGGACTGATACTTCTCTGGCGGATGAGAGAGGGGAAGCATTTATGTCCGGGAAAAAACACTTTATCTGACCATGCTGTTTTGTACCTGCCGGTATCCACATTTGTGGGTACCGGCTTTTTTATTCACCCTCTGTAAGGAAAAGCTGATGAAACGACATCTGAACACCAGCTACAGGCTGGTATGGAATCACATTACGGGCACCCTGGTGGTGGCCTCCGAACTGGCCCGCTCACGGGGAAAACGCGCCGGTGTGGCGGTTGCGCTGTCTCTTGCTGCTGTCACATCAGTCCCGGCACTGGCTGCTGACACGGTTGTACAGGCGGGAGAAACCGTGAGCGGCGGAGCACTGGAAAATCATGACAACCAGATTGTCTTCGGTACGACCAACGGAATGACCATCAGTACCGGGCTGGAGTATGGGCCGGATAACGAGGCCAATACCGGCGGGCAATGGATACAAAATGGCGGTATCGCCAACAACACTACTGTCACCGGTGGTGGTCTTCAGAGAGTGAATGCCGGAGGAAGCGTTTCAGACACGGTTATCAGTGCCGGAGGCGGACAGAGCCTTCAGGGGCAGGCAGTGAACACCACGCTGAACGGCGGTGAGCAGTGGGTACATGAAGGCGGGATTGCAACGGGTACCGTCATTAATGAGAAGGGCTGGCAGGCCGTCAAATCCGGCGCAGTGGCAACCGACACGGTTGTGAATACCGGCGCGGAAGGGGGACCGGATGCGGAAAATGGTGATACCGGGCAGACCGTCTACGGAGATGCCGTACGCACCACCATCAATAAAAATGGTCGTCAGATTGTGGCTGCTGAAGGAACGGCAAATACCACTGTGGTTTATGCCGGCGGCGACCAGACTGTACATGGTCACGCACTGGATACCACGCTGAATGGGGGGTACCAGTATGTGCACAACGGCGGTACGGCGTCTGGCACTGTTGTTAACAGTGACGGCTGGCAGATTATCAAGGAAGGTGGTCTGGCGGATTTCACCACCGTTAACCAGAAAGGCAAACTGCAGGTGAACGCCGGTGGTACAGCCACGAATGTCACCCTGACGCAGGGCGGCGCACTGGTCACCAGTACGGCGGCAACCGTCACCGGCAGCAACCGTCTGGGCAATTTCACGGTGGAAAACGGTAAGGCTGACGGCGTTGTTCTGGAGTCCGGCGGTCGCCTGGATGTACTGGAGGGCCATTCAGCGCAGAAAACACTGGTGGATGACGGCGGTACCCTGGCAGTGTCTGCCGGTGGTAAGGCAACAGATGTCACCATGACATCCGGTGGTGCCCTGATAGCAGACAGTGGTGCCACTGTTGAGGGGACCAATGCCAGCGGTAAGTTCAGTATTGATGGCATATCCGGGCAGGCCAGCGGCCTGCTACTGGAAAATGGCGGCAGCTTTACGGTTAATACCGGGGGACAGGCAGGCAACACCACTGTCGGACATCGTGGAACACTGACGCTGGCTGCCGGGGGAAGTCTGAGTGGCAGAACACAGCTCAGTAAAGGCGCCAGCATGGTACTGAATGGTGATGTGGTCAGTACCGGCGATATTGTTAACGCAGGAGAGATTCACTTTGATAATCAGACGACACCGGATGCCGCGCTGAGCCGTGCTGTTGCAAAAGGCGACTCCCCGGTAACGTTCCATAAACTGACCACCAGTAACCTCACCGGTCAGGGGGGCACCATCAATATGCGTGTTCGCCTTGATGGCAGCAATGCCTCTGACCAGCTGGTGATTAATGGTGGCCAGGCAACCGGCAAAACCTGGCTTGCGTTCACAAATGTCGGAAACAGTAACCTCGGGGTGGCAACCACCGGACAGGGTATCCGGGTTGTGGATGCACAGAATGGTGCCACCACAGAAGAAGGTGCGTTTGCCCTGAGCCGCCCGCTTCAGGCCGGCGCCTTTAACTACACCCTGAACCGTGACAGCGATGAAGACTGGTACCTGCGCAGTGAAAATGCTTATCGTGCTGAAGTCCCCCTGTATGCCTCCATGCTGACACAGGCAATGGACTATGACCGGATTCTGGCTGGCTCCCGCAGCCATCAGACCGGTGTAAACGGTGAAAATAACAGCGTCCGTCTCAGCATTCAGGGCGGTCATCTCGGGCACGATAACAACGGCGGTATTGCCCGTGGGGCCACGCCGGAAAGCAGCGGCAGCTATGGCTTCGTCCGTCTGGAGGGTGACCTGCTCAGAACAGAGGTTGCCGGTATGTCTCTGACGACAGGGGTGTATGGTGCTGCAGGCCATTCTTCCGTTGATGTTAAGGATGATGACGGCTACCGCGCCGGCACGGTCCGGGATGATGCCGGCAGTCTGGGCGGATACCTGAATCTGGTACACACATCCTCCGGCCTGTGGGCTGACATTGTGGCACAGGGAACCCGCCACAGCATGAAAGCGTCATCGGACAATAACGACTTCCGCGCCCGGGGCTGGGGCTGGCTGGGCTCACTGGAAACCGGTCTGCCCTTCAGTATCACTGACAATCTGATGCTGGAGCCACAACTGCAGTACACCTGGCAGGGACTCTCCCTGGATGACGGCCAGGATAACGCCGGTTATGTGAAGTTCGGGCATGGCAGTGCACAACATGTGCGTGCCGGTTTCCGTCTGGGCAGCCACAACGATATGACCTTTGGTGAAGGCACCTCATCCCGTGACACCCTGCGCGACAGTGCCAAACACAGTGTGCGTGAATTGCCGGTGAACTGGTGGGTACAGCCTTCTGTTATCCGCACCTTCAGCTCCCGGGGAGACATGAGCATGGGTACAGCCGCAGCCGGCAGTAACATGACGTTCTCACCGTCCCAGAATGGCACGTCACTGGACCTGCAGGCCGGACTGGAAGCCCGTGTCCGGGAAAATATCACCCTGGGCGTTCAGGCCGGTTATGCCCACAGTGTCAGCGGCAGCAGCGCTGAAGGTTATAACGGTCAGGCCACGCTGAATGTGACTTTCTGATAATCAGGTCACTCTCCTTCAGGCCCCGGTCATCATGACCGGGGCTTTTTACTTTCAGGGAGCAACAGATATGCCGGGTTGTACATCACGTTTATTGCCCGAAGGCCCTTTCTCACGCGAACAGGCTGTTGCCGTCAAAACAGCTTACCGCAATGTGTTTACTGAAGATGACCAGGGAACATATTCCCGGCTGGTTATCCGTAATGCTGAAGGTCAGTTGCGCTGGTGATGCCGGAACACAGCTTAATACTCAGCTCGCCAGTTAAGGGCTTCTCAGACAATAAACGTCATTCATTTCATCTGTCAGGCCGCGTCTTCTCCGGGAGACGCAGCTTTTTCATTTATTACACCAGTAAATCGTAACCACCGATAAGGAGCAAATTATGCGACTAGCCAGTCGTTTTGGTTATGCGAACCAGATACGCCGTGACCGTCCGCTGACACACGAAGAACTGATGCACTATGTTCCCAGTATTTTCGGTGAAGACCGGCATACTTCCCGCAGTAAACGATATGCGTACATTCCCACCATCACCGTACTGGAAAGCCTGCAGCAGGAAGGTTTTCAGCCATTCTTCGCCTGCCAGACCCGCGTGCGCGACCCGGGCCGCCGGGGATACACAAAACACATGCTGCGTCTGCGGCGGGCCGGAGAGATAAACGGAGAACATGTCCCTGAAATTATTCTGCTCAACTCTCATGACGGTACCTCCAGCTACCAGATGCTGCCGGGTTACTTCAGATTCGTCTGCCAGAATGGCTGCGTCTGCGGTCAGTCTCTGGGGGAAGTGTGTGTTCCACACCGGGGAAATGTGGTGGAGAAAGTTATCGAAGGGGCTTACGAAGTGGTGGGGGTTTTTGACCGGATTGAGGAAAAGCGTGATGCCATGCAGTCGCTGGTCCTGCCGCCACCGGCACGCCAGGCGCTGGCACAGGCGGCACTGACTTACCGTTATGGTGACGAACATCA
>OGXE01000328.1_pt1 | contig 42379 bp, 30 predicted proteins | sample 1576181 | NCBI WGS metagenome assembly OGXE01 (sample SAMEA3541478, study PRJEB24748) | human gut metagenome | biome: human gut; feature: human-associated habitat; material: faeces | place: China | collected 2012 | reverse complement strand
CTTCCGCCTCTGCTTCCACTTCCGGCTCTGCTTCCACTTCCGCTTCTGCTTCTACTTCCGGCTCTTCTGCTTTCTCATTCACAAAGAAGTCAAAAATCGTCTCCTGGACATATTCCGGATTCTCTTCTACAACTTTCTTTGCTTTTTTCTTGCTTTTCTTCTTCTCAATCGCATCTAATTCTTTATGAATATCGACCAGTTCTCCAATCGTAATATCCCTTTCTTCCGCTCTTGTAGGTGCCTCTTTCTGTTCCGGTTCTGCAGCTTTCTGTTCTTTCGCCGGTTTCTCTGTGCGGTCTTCATGTTCTTCTAATATATCTAAATAGAACGGGCATTCCAGAATCTTTGCGATCATACGCATATCCTGCTCCTGGAAATTATCTCTTCCGAGACGTTGTGTCAGGTTCTGGCGCGACATCTTTTTTCCTGTCTGTTTTTCTATCTTTTCTGCAAGTTCTTTGATGGTCATTCCTTTACGGCTCAGAATGATCTTGACCTGTTCTCCAAATGTTAATTCCAACATCGTCTTCCTCCTTAATTATTCTTACGCTCCCATACTCTCCTCATATGTTTTTTTATGGTTTTGTAAACAATTTTCTATCTTGATAAATCTTTATTTTTCCCTTTTATATTCTAACAAATCACCGAAATCACGTCAACTACGCAACTCATCAATTTTCCCTGAATTTCCGGTTAAAAATGAAGTTTTTCGTTCCATTCCCTCCCCACATTTTCATCGATTTTTACTATTTTTCTGTCATAAGAAAGAATTCCATTTACCTCTTCTTCTATATCCGATAATTGCGTATAGACCGTCGCACTTAACCCCCTGCTGATATTCGGGATAACGAGTTTTTTTATCAATTTTTCATACGCTCTGCTGAGATCTTTTTTTCTTTTAAATATCTTATATCCGTAAATATCTTTTTCATACATACTGTGCTTCGGAATCTGAAGCGAGTATCCCCCGAATTCGGTAAGCGCTGTCACCCGCTTTTCCGGTGTGATATTCAACGGGAAGAAATAATCATGAATACTTTTGATATCCCCACATCCCTGATCAAACCATCCGCTTGCAGAATCAATCAATCTGGTATGATCTTCTGCCAGAGCAATGTCTGTCATCTTCCTCGTCTTGAATTGTCCCCAGCCCTCATTAAATATCACCCATGTCACAACGGACGGATGATTATATAACCGCCGGATCGTTTCTTTCATTTCGCTTTCAAACTGTTTCTGTCCGGTCGGATCCTGACGTCCCATCAGATGCAGCCTTGTATCCTTTGCACGGATATGCGTTCCTTCCATAGCTGTTGCCAGCCAGGTAACATACCAGCTCTTATATTCACGTCCTCCATTCACCATATCCTGCCATACCAGCATGCCAATCCGGTCACAATGATAATACCATCTCTGCGGTTCTATCTTGATATGCTTCCGGATCATATTAAACCCCAGATCCTTCATCTTCTGGATATCATAGATCATCGCTTCATCACACGGTGGTGTATACAAGCCGTCCGGCCAGTATCCCTGATCCAGAACTCCTTTTTGAAAATATGGTTTGTTGTTCAAAAAGACCCTCGGGATTCCGCTTTTGTCATTCTTCACTTCTATCTTACGCATGGCAAAATAACTCTCTACCGAATCATTCCCCATCTTTATATGCACATCATATAAAAACGGATCCTCCGGACTCCAGTTTCTCATATGCGGAATTCTCACCATACATGGTCTCCCTGTCCTGCCGGCAGTTTTTAACGGCCACATCGTTCTTGCCGTTACCGTCACATCATAGTCGATATCTTTTCTTCCGGCGGCATCTTCCAGCTGTATCATAACGGAAGACTGATCATAAAGCGGTGTAATCTTCAGATCTTTGATGTGATACTCCGGAACCTTTTCCATCCATACCGTTTGCCAGATTCCACTTTGCGCCGTATAGAACATCCCGCCATTTTCTAATTTCTGTTTTCCCCTGCTGTAATAATATGTATCGGAATAATCTTTTACTTTTATTGTCAGTATATTTCTTTCTTCTTGCAATGCATCCGTAACATCGAATGAAAACGGCAGATATCCGCCCACATGTTTTCCTTGTTTCTTTCCATTTACATAGACAACTGCACACTGATCCACAGCTCCGAAATGAAGCAGCCAGCGGCTTCCTGCTTCTGGTCTTATCTCTTCCGGAAGACTCCTTTTATACCATAAAAATTCATCCGGCTTTAACTGGCTCGGCGCTATGGTCGTCACGGACTGCGTCTGCCGCATGGTGCCGGGCGTCCTGTCGGACACCGAGTGCTACACCGGCGAGAGCCATTGGGCCGGCCGGCTCGAGTACCCGCAGTACACCCGCCCCGAAACGTGGGAGGGCCGCACTGTGCCGGAGGTGCTGCGCGGCGGCAACCACGCGGAAATTGAAGCCTGGCGCACGCGCCAGAGTCTGGAGCGCACGCTCACAAAGCGGCCCGATCTCTTTCAGCAGACGCCCCCGACGCCGGACGAGCAGCGCCTGCTCGATAAGATCCGGCGCGACCGCAGCCGCCCGCAGCTGACAGAGCCGCCCGTCTGCCGCCCGGCGGCGGAGGACGACCTCCCGGCCATCCTCGCCATCGTGCAGCAGGCGCGCAATTACCTGCGCCGCCACCGCGTTGACCAGTGGCAGGGCGCGTACCCGAACGAGGACACCTTCCGCGCCGACATCGCGGCCGGCACGTGCCATGTGCTCACGTATCAGGGTGCGGTCGCCGCCGTGTTCACGCTCACCTTCGCGCCCGAGCCTGCTTATGACGCGCTCACGGACGGGCGCTGGCACTCGGATCGGGAGCACGCCGCCGTGCTGCACCGCAACGCCGTCAGCGCCGATTGGCGCGGTACGGGCCTGTCCGACCTGCTCATGCAGGAGGTCGAGCGGCTCGCGCGTGAAAGCGGCGCGCACGCCGTGCGCGTCGATACGCACCGGCACAACGGCGCGCAGAAAAAGCTCCTCGAGCGCCACGGCTACCGCTTCTGCGGCAACATCCTCTGCGATGAGCCGGGGCACGACCCGCGCCGTCAGGCGTTTGAAAAGCTGCTGAAGTGAGGGCCTGCGTATGAATCTGACAAATCTCGCGGACATCCGCGCGCTGCTCGCGCGGCACGATTTCCGCTTTTCCAAGTCCCTGGGGCAGAACTTTCTCACCGCCGCGTGGGTGCCGGCCGACATTGCCGACGCCTCCGGCGCGGACGCGCGCACCGGCGTGCTCGAGGTCGGCCCGGGCATCGGCTGCCTGACCGAGCAGCTCGCGCAGCGCGCCGGGAAGGTCGTCTCCGTCGAGCTCGACGAGCGCCTGCGCCCCGTGCTGGCCGAGACGCTCGCGGGGTATGAAAACGTGGAGCTCGTCTTTGGCGACGTGCTCGCGCTCGACCTGCCGCAGTTGGTGGCCGAGCGCTTCGCCGGCCTGCGCCCCGTCGTGTGCGCGAACCTGCCGTATAACGTCACGTCGCCGCTGCTCACGGCGTTTCTCACCGCCGGCTGCTTCGACACCGTCACCGTCATGATCCAGCGTGAGGTCGCGCGCCGCCTGTGCGCCCGGCCCGGCACGGCGGATTACGGCGCGCTGACCGTGTTCGTCCAGTGGCACGCCGAGCCGGAGCTGCTGTTCGACGTGCCGCCGCACTGCTTTGTCCCCGCGCCGAAGGTCACGAGCACCGTCGTGCGCCTGCGCGTGCGCAAGTCCCCGCCCGTCGCCGTGCAGGATGAAAAGCTGCTGTTCACCGTCGTGCGCGCGGCGTTCAATCAGCGCCGCAAGACGCTCGTCAACGCGCTCTCGGCCGGCGTGCCCGGCTGTGACAAGGCGCGCGCCGCCGCGGCCGTCGCCGCCTGCGGGCTCGATGCGCGCGTGCGCGGCGAGACGCTCAGCCTGGCCCGGTTCGCCGCCCTGAGCGACGCGCTCGGCAGCGAGCTCGGCAATGGCGCAGGTTGACATAACGAAATGAAACAGGCCGTTCCATATTCGGGACGGCCTGTTTTCTATGCATTTATGTTGATTTACAGTTTACATAATGTAGCGCGTCGAACGCACAGCACACAACCGGCAGCGATGTTGGAAAGCGGGGGAGCCCGAGGGGGCAAGGCCCGCCTCGGATGAGATCATGCATCGCCGTAAGGCGCTGCCTTCTCCTTGCCGAGAGGGTGCTGAGCGCAGCGAAGCGGATGCGGTGGAAAGGTTCTTTCACTGCCGGTGCCGCCGGTGTTGCCCATCCATCCCCGCATACCGCCCGCCATCCCCGCATACGCTGGTAGCAAACCAGAACCGGGAGGGGAGCCTATGCCATACGAGGACAAGAAGGCCGCGCCGCAGCGCCGGCCGCACGCGGTCACGCTCGACGAGCGCAGCCATCTGACCGTCACGGGCGTGGACGAGGTCGTGCGCTTCGACGACACGGAGGTCTCCATGCGCACGTCGCGCGGGATGCTCACCGTGCACGGGGAGGGGCTGCGCGTCGGCCGCCTTGCGATCGACACGGGGGAGCTGGCCATCGACGGCGCGTTTGACGCGCTCGACTACACGGAGGAGACGGCGTCCGGCGGCGGCTTCTGGTCGCGCCTGTTCGGCGGATGAGCCTGCACCCGCTCGCCCAGCTCGGGCAGGTGGCGCTGGCGCTGGGGCTCGGCGCGGCGCTCGGGCTGCTGTTCGATGTGCTGCGCGTGCCGCGCCGCCATGCGCGCCGGGCCTTTCTCCGCGCGGTGCTCGACGCCGTGTTCTGCCTGGCGGTGGGGCTGACGGTGTTCGCCTTCGGCATGGCGGCCGGCTCGGGGCAGGTGCGCCTGTTCATGTTTCTCGCCATCGCGGCCGGCTGGACGGGCTACTTTGCCTGGGTCAGCGGACAGGTTTTGCCGCCGCTGGAGCAATTTTCCCGCCGCTGCGCGCAAAAAACGCGCCAATTTGCCGCCCCCGGACAGAAATTTGCAAAAAAAGTTTGGATTTTTGCAAAAAAACGCTTCCAAAATCGCCGCAGATGTTTTAGAATAGACTGTATTACTGGAAGCAGATACGATCCGGGGGGAGGTTCTGCAGACTGTGAAATTCAAAAAGGCAAGCATCTTTACAACGCTGGTCATCGCGGTGCTGATGGTGTACGCGCTCATCAGCCTGTTTGTGGTGCACCGGCAGACCCGGCAGCTTCAGGATCGCGCGGCGACGCTGCAGCAGCAGGTGTCCGAAATGACCCAGGCCAACGCCGAGCTGCAATATCAGATCGACCACAGCGAGGACGACGACATGATCGAGTCGGTCGCGCGCGAAAAGCTCGGTCTGGTCAAGCCCGGTGAAAAGATTTTTTACGACACGAGTGATTGAGCAAGGAGAAACGAACCGTATGCAGGTGGAAGTCGGAGCAGTTGTGGAGGGTACCGTCACCGGTATCACGAAGTTTGGCGCGTTTGTGAGCCTGCCGGACGGCAGGAGCGGTCTGGTGCACATATCCGAGATCGCCAACACCTACGTCAACGACGTCAACGAGTTTTTGAAGCTGGGTGATAAGGTGAAGGTGCGCGTGCTGGCCGTGACGCCGGATGGGAAGATCAATCTGTCCATCAAGAAGGCAGAGCCCGCGCCCGAGCGTCCGAACAACCGCCCGATGCACGGCGGCCGTCCGGGCGCATTTGGGGACGCTAACATTTTATATTACCTCAAAAGGATAAGGATTTTCCTCAATATTCTTCAATTCCTCTATTACCTCCATTTGTTCAATAGTTAAAGCCGATTTATTCCAATTGCTTATAATGTCATGAGCCTCCTGAAGCATAGACTCCTCATAGACTTCACCATAAGTATAAGTCAGCAGACGAACCTTAAGCAAAGAATCAGGCAGTTTCTCCAAAACATTATAGATTCGATCTAAAACAGCTTGTTTTTTCTGCCCTTTATCTCCATAATCATAAATGGTAGCATTATAGCCCATCAGAAGAGCCAGACACAAGTTGGCTTCTTCCTCAATATTGGAACTCTGAGAGGAAAAAAGGGAATCGGACTTGACGAGAAGTTCCTTATTTAACCGACAAAAAGTATCAGAATAGATAGGTTCACCGTCCATACCAAGATACATCAGCTCATGAGCTGCATGCTGAAGCTCAAGAGCACGAGAAAGTAAAGAATTCATTTGGTATATGATTAAAATATGATTAATCTCAATTAAGATAAGACTACTTTATCATTTTCAGGTAAGATTTGGGTACTTTGACACTGGCAACTAAAACACCCTTGATACGAATAACAACATAGGTTTTATTAGATTCCGTAGCTATTTCACCTTCAATGCCGCAAAAATCCCCTTTAACGACTTTCACTTTGTTTCCTATAGCAAAAGGCTCAGTATCAAAACTAACCCCATCAGGATTCAAATCCATAACAAACATGAAGTCTTCCATTTGCTTACTGGGGACAATCAGCATAGAATGGGTAGAAAGATCTTTCATATAAAAAAGCTGGGCACTGTAAACATTAGAAATATCACAAGCAACCTGTTTGGTGGCATGAATGAAGATTAAATTCCGAATAACAGGAACTTCACTACGCTTACGACGGTATTTCAGTTGTGATATAACAATTCGCGTGGGAAGATAGTAATCAATATCCAAATTCTCCTCAGATTTAAGTTTATCTAAGAATCTCTGGACTGCAAATTCTTGCTTGTCGCGAGTACGAGCCGCAAACCAATATTTTTGATTTCCAACCACTTACACAAAGGAAAAGGAGATTTTCACGATTGTTTCGGGTGCGCTTCGCGGTTTGAATGAGACATATTCTCTTCCAAACCGTACAAACAGGTATTCCAGCTTAATATACTGTAAACGAACCTATTAAAACAAAAAAATGACTTTTAATCGTTCGTTTAATATACGTAAAGATTTACAAAAAAGAAGAAGATCAGAAAGCATAAAAATGAAAGGATATTAAATCCCTTTATTATCAATAGTATAATGTTGATTATTAGTTATTTGACTGTGATAAAATATTTATTTAGAAATATTTTTATTAAACACCTTGCAAGTTCAAAAAATACCCATTACCTTTGTGCCCATTAAACGAACGTTTTTTAAACACCCCCTTTTTCCCCACACCATCCACCTATATATCAACTACATACACCACATTCAAAAACTTCCAAAATCATTTTTCCTGTTAAACCTATCCATTTTCAAAAATAACATAGTAATTTTGTCATTTTTTTACATTTTATACGTATTTAAATATTTAACTAAAAAACAAGAAAAATGAAACAAGAAATGAAGGCTGAAAGCCTTAAAAAAAAGAGTCAAAGCAGGCACAGAAATTAACTTCAAAGAACAATGTATCAGAGATTAAGAGAAAACCTGGACGTCCTAAAAGTCAAACAGTAAAAGGCATCCTCCATAAAGATCGGGAAAAGGGGATGAGACTCTTACTCAAATTAAGAGAAGAAGGATGCTTTGGTAATAAAAACGAAGTATCTATAAAAGCATTGGCAGAATGGGCAGCAAAAGGTAAGTTCTTTCTATCCGCTCAAGATAATCACTTAGTTTCAAAAACAATAGAAGAGGAAATGGGAGAAATATTAAGAAGTGAATTTCCTCGTAAAATAAATAAAAGAGAGAAAACATCAAGATAATAATTACAAATTAATCGGACAATAATTAAATAGTTATATCCTATCTACAATTCGCTATATCTTTGCCCCGCTTTAGCAAAGATTAAGCCCCGCAAATGAGAAGATGCCGCTTTTTCAAAAAGTGACATCTTCTCTCTTTTTATGCCCGACATAAACACCTACTAAACAACTAAAAATTCAAGAATTTAAAATTAAAATGCAATGAAAAAGCAAAAAAGGAACGCTTCACTTGACGAAGCACTCAGAAAGAAATGGGCAATACGTATTATGCTTGAAAAAGAATATACGAAAAGCGCAGCACAATGGATGACGGACAGACTGGAAAACCTTATTGACTACATGCTCTATGGATATGCTCTCATAGCATATTACAAGCAAGACGGAACATTCAAGTTTGTAAAAGCAACTCTACTACCCTATGAAAGCCACTTTCATCAAAGATACGATATACAGCGTATCGAAGGACATGTTGTGTATTGGGACGTAGATATACAAGCATGGAGAAGCTTCCAACTGGAAAACTTCCTGGAATGGAGACCAGTAGTAAATTAAGAATTAAAAGTTTTAAATTGAAAGTTATGGCAATGACGTATGGAGGGATACAATATTATCCCATATCGGTGGTACTCTTTGATGAAGTACCCATGGAACTGACCGAGGCAAAGTTCGGTATGAAAGGAACGGCAGCAGTAATGAAGCTATTGAACAAAATATATAAGGAAAGCGGATATTACCTGCTTTGGGGAAAGGAGCAATGTACTCTCTTCACTAATAAGGCCGGCAGGGAACTTACAGAAGATGAGATGCAGGGAATTGTAGATATCTTAGTAGAAAAAGCATTCTTTGATAAAGAGACTTATGAGAAATATGGAATATTGACATCCGTGGAGATCCAGAAAGTGTGGCTTGAAGCAACCAAACGTAGGAAAAGGGACTTAGCGTCCCTACCCTACATGCTGGTAAAAACGGAAGAAGAAACGAAGGAATATAAAAGCAGAAAAGGGGAAAAAGATACAGGCTGTATGCAAAATCCACAAAATAGTATGCAGCATGTAGACAATTCACCTGAAAATGCAGACAATTCCAGACAAAGTATAGGAGAGCATAGTATAGGAGAAGAAAGTAAAGGACTTCCCCCTCTAACTCCCCTTGGGGAGAACGGAGGAGGAACGAGGGATATTTCCTTCTATGAAATCCCCAGATATGCATATAACAAGCAGACGCATAATTTAGAATGCTTACTACTCAGACTGGACCAACTGTGTATCATTGACCCGAAAGAGATCAAAAACATACTGAAACTCTCGAACTATGGAAAATTAGGAGGGTATGTATGGAAAGTGATCAGCAATGCACGATGGAGCACAGTAGATTCAAAAGGAGCATATCTGATTTCATCCCTGAGAAAAGAGAGAAATAACCAGTAGAAAATACATACTGATTATCAAAGCATTACAAGAAGTTAACTTCCTGTTGACAGAAAGTTAACTTCTTGTTGACAAACTCTTAACTTCTTGCAAACAGGAAATTCTAACGAAGGATAAATCTCAGCGTTCCACCTTTTATCAGTTCTTCATGACTGATACGGTAACGGGATAATTTCTTCCCGCCTAACTCCATCTCACGGATGTATAAGGATTCTGCTGAAGGACGTTTAGTTTCTATCACCAGCTTATCGCTTCCCCAAGTATCAGGGTCAAGGCGAATCACTACCTTATCGAATACAGGCGTAGTAAGGGTATAATACGGATCACCGGGACAGTCGGGGTAGAATCCTATCATGTTAAAGATGGCCCATGTAGACATGGTACCGGTGTCATCATTACCGGGGATACCGTCGGGAGCATTCTTAAAATATTTCTGCAAAAGCCGCTGGGTCTCCTTTTGCGTACGCCATTCTTCGCCCTTGAAATAAGAAAAGAGATGAGCATAAGCAATGTCGGGTTCATTGGCAGGATCATAGAGTCCATCGTCAAAGACACGCTGAAGTTTTTCAATGAAAGGTTTCTGTCCACCCATGAGACGGGCAAGTCCTTTCACATCGTGGGGAACATAGAAACTGTAATTCCAGGCACATCCTTCATGAAAACCGGGATTCGGTTCAAAATTTTCTCCCTGTCTTGGATTGAAGGGTGAATAGAACTGACCATCAGGCAAAATAGGACGGAAAGTACCAAATTCCTTACTATAGTAGTGCTTATATCCCAGTGAACGATTATAAAAAAAACGCGCATCCTCTTTCTTGCCCAAAGCTTCTGCCAGAAGCGAAAGAGAATAGTCCGCAATGTAATACTCCAATGCATGAGAGACCGAATTATCATACTGTTCACGCAAAGGAACATATCCCAATGACATATAATCATCATTATCCGGCCTCAGCAAATTCTCGGTACCGGGCAAAGTGGCAGATTTATACATAGCTTCATAAGCCAGATCGATATCAAAATCGCGTAGGCCTTTCAACCAGGTATCAACGATGACAGGAATAGACGGGTCACCCTCCATAGTTAACGTCTCACGCCCGTAAAGTTCCCACTTGGGTAGCCAACCATGTTCGCGATACATATCGAGCATGGAACGCACCATTTGTAACTGACGTTCGGGGTAAACCAACGTAAGGAGTTGGTGAACGTTACGGTACGTATCCCAAAGCGAGAAAACAGTGTAACGGTCTCCATTTGTAGTCAGTATTTCATTACTCTCCATAGCAGGGTATTGCCCGTTGACATCTTGCAAGATATTGGGATGTATCAACGTATGGTAAAGGGCAGTATAAAAGACAGTTTTCTGTTCTTCCGTCCCGCCTTCGACAAGAATACGCGAAAGGTCCTCATTCCAACGCATACGGGCATCTGCCAATACCTGACTGAAATTCTTTCCACTTTGTTCTGTATCCAGATTCAGGCGGGCATTTTCGATGCTGACAAAAGAAACTCCCATTTGCACTTCGATCTGTTCACCTTCCGTCGTGTTGAAAGTAAGAAAAGCACCGATATCATCTCCGGCAATTTCCTTACGATAACGGGTATAAAGTTTGTAGTGTCCGTTGTCGGGATCCCATTCAGCTTCAACTCCGGTCATGGGACGCAGTTTTTTCCAATAACCGCTGGATACCGGCTGCTTGTTGACACGCATTACAAAATAAATGGGAAATATTGCCTGGGGGTTATAGCAGAAAGTTCCCAATAATTTCATGCCTTCAAATTCGGTGTCACTCACCTGTTTCAGGAAAGCACCGGTTTCATTCGTCAGCCCTTCACCTAAATTCAGTAATACATGGCTTTGTCCGGCAGGAAATGTGAAACGTGAAACACCCGTGCGGGGAGTGGCAGACACCTCGGTCTTCACATTATAGCGAGTGAGGAAATTACTGTAATAGCCCGGAGAGGCCTGTTCATCCTTATAACGACTTCCGTACTCCTTGTAATCTACGGACAATTCACCCGTAGTAGGCATCAGCAATAAAGATCCCAGTTCGGGACACCCCACACCACTCAGATTGACATGCGAATATCCGGTAAAAAAGCAATTGTGAAACTCGTAAGGAGTAGACCACCAACGGGCATCTTTATCATACTTGTTATCTTCCGATCCCATCACATTGAAAGGAACCACGGACATCATTCCATTGGGACAAACCGCTCCCGGATTAGTAGTTCCGAAGTTAGTGGTACCGATGAAAGGATTGACATAGCTTATAGGTAAAGAACCCTCTCCACCTCCGGCAAACACCGGAAGCAGACAAAAGGCAGAAAGTGTGTAAGCCAATAAAATACGTTTCATAGCCGACTGATTCTTTAAGGGATTAACTATACAATGCTGTTTTTCTTCGTAAATTCTATGATTTCCGAAATATAACCAAAGGCCATACCTACAACTGTATCGGCAGCGCCATAATATACCGCCACTTTATCCCCATTCTGCAAAGAGGCACAAGGGAATACTACATTGGGTACATCTCCCTGCAATTCATAAGGAGCAGCAGGAGCAAGCAAGTACGGACGTGTGCGATACAATACCTTTGCCGGATTTTCTTTATCAAGAATAGCCGCTCCCATAGAATAACGGAAACCGTTGCAGGTAGTAATAACCCCATGATAGAATATCAACCAGCCCTCTTCAGTAAGGAATGGTACAGAACCGGCACCTATCTTCGTACACTGCCATGCACTTTCAGGAAAGGGAGTAACTTTCATTACACAACGGTGTTCTCCCCAATATTTCATGTCCGGACTGTAACTGATGTAAATATCTCCAAACGGTGTATGACCGTTATCGCTCGGACGGCTCAACATAGCATACTTACCATCTATCTTCTGCGGAAAAAGTACCCCGTTACGGTTAAAAGGCAAAAAGGCATTTTCGCACTGGAAGAATTCTTTGAAGTCGAATGTATAGCCAATACCGATAGTAGGTCCGTGGTAACCATTACACCAGGTTATCCAGTAACGGTCTTCAATCCAGGTGACACGCGGATCGTATTTATACTCGGACTCTATCATCTCCGTATTCCCCGCTTTGAAACAGATAGGCTCATGGCTTATTTCCCAATTGATTCCGTCTTTACTAAAGCCCGCAAAGATATTCATCTGCACTGCCTTATTATCACAACGGAAGACACCGGCAAATCCATCTCCGAACGGAACTACCGCACTGTTGAAAATACTGTTGGAAGTCGGAATGTGATAGCGTCCGATAACCGGATTTTTAGAGTAACGCCACATTACGCCTGAGCAACCTTCCGGGCGTTCTTCCCAAGGCATATTCATCATCTGTTTCATAATTCTTCTATTTATTAGTTATATATTTCATTGATTCTTCTTTTCATCCGGATAGGTGAAAGGTACAAAATAAGTGATCAGAAATGCCGGAATAGTAGCAAACATCGTAAAAATAAAAAATGCCTTATATCCCAACGCATCACTGACAAAACCACTGATAGATCCCGGAAGCATCACTCCCAGATTCATGATGCCCGAAGCAAAGGCATAATGAGCCATCTGATGTTTGCCGGGAGCCACTTGCTGCATCATAAACAGGGTCAGACCTACGAATCCGAAACCATATCCGAAGTATTCAAGCACGATGGCACCGCCTATCAACATACCATTCTCCGGCTGATAAATGGCCAGCAATGTATAAGCCAGAAACGGCAGGTTGAAAACACAACACAACGAAAACAATGTCCGGCTCAGTCCTCTGTGAGAGATGTAATACCCTGCCAATAGGGATCCCAATACAAAAGCAGCTGCCCCGTAAGTACCATAATACAGACCTATCTCCTGTTCTCCCAGTCCCAAGCCTCCAACAGAGCGTTCCGCCTTTAAAAACAACGGAACAATCTTCATGACAAAGCCCTCGGCCAGACGATAAAGAATGATAAATGCCACATAATACCAGATATGCTTCTTCTGAAAGAAAGCACGGATAACTTCCACCAATCGGTTCCAGGTTTCCCTGCCGGATGCTGCGCCTGTAGCTGCAGTTCCTCCCGAAGGCAACATACGCACATGATATACTCCCAGGAATACCATTACAGCAGCCAGAATCAACATGACTGTCATCCATGCTTGCACAGTCGCTTCATGGCGGACAGCTTCTTCCACTCCCTGAACTCCTCCGAAGTATTTCAGCAACCATCCTGCCAACCAAACCAGTCCGCCGGATGCAACAATTTTAGCAATATTATAGAAAGCACCTTGCCAACCGATATACTTGGCCTGATCCTGCTTATTCAGTTCCGACATATAAACACCATCTGTTGCAACATCGTGTGTCGCCCCGCTGAAAGCAATAACCGCCAACAAAGCAATACACACGGCAAAGAAAGCCGGAAGATGCAACGCCAATGCTACCAGGGCAAAACCTGCCCCGGTAATCAATTGTGTCAGCACCACAAAGAACTTTTTCGTCTTGAACATTTCCAAGAACGGACTCCAAAGGAATTTCAGTGTCCAAGGCAACATAATCAGTGATGTCCACAAAGCAATCTGTGCATCACCAATCCCCAATCCCTTGAACATCAGCACAGACACCATATTCAGTACAACAAAGGGAAGCCCCATGGCAAAGTAGACGGTGGGTACCCAGGAAATCGGATTACGACTATTTTGATTCATACCTATTGACTAAATCATTCTGCTTCACTTCAGAGGAACATTCCCCATCGTCAGTTCCAACGTACCACCATCTACTATATCCTGATGCGTAAAGAAAGGCTTATCCAACTTCTTTCCATTCAGTACCATACTCTGCACATACTTGTTCTCGCGACTGTTATTATGTGCTATGACAGTGAATGTCTTACCATCTTTCAACTGAATGGTAGATTTTTCGAATAATGGGCGACCGATAGAATAAATCGGTTTACCCGGACATACCTGATAGAAACCCATAGAATTGAGAATGAACCACGCGGACATCTGTCCGCAATCCTCATTGCCCGACAATCCGTCCGGATCATTAAAATAAAGGGTATGTAATATTTGATCCACCAGTTCTTGTGTCCGCCAAGGTTGATCCACATAGTTATACAGATGAGTAATATGATGACTTGGTTCATTGCCATGTGCATATTGTCCTATCAAACCGGAGATATCAGCAGAAACCATATCACCCTCCAAAGCTGAATCGGCAATAAACAAAGAATCCAGTTTACCGATAAAGGCATCACGTCCTCCCATCAGCTCCACTAATCCATCTATATCATGAGGCACAAACCAAGTCCATTGCCAGGCTGTACCTTCGCAATAGTCGTCACTACGGTGATTGGATGAACGGGGATTGAAAGGAGTACGCCAGTTACCTTCACTGTCCAGTCCGCGCATAAAACGGGTAGAAGCATCAAAATAAACCTGGTATCCCTTAGCAAAGGCTGCATATTTTTCCTCATTCGGTTCATCTCCCATAGCTTCTGCCAGCACAGAAATACACCAGTCGTCATAAGCATATTCCAATGCCTTTGCTACCGATTCATTATCTTTGTCACAAGGCACATAACCTATTTTATTCTTCCAGTATTTAGCTTGAGGCATCAGGTGGGGCAATACTAACGGCGGACATAATATACCGGTCGTATCATATTCCGCAGCGCGGATGCAAGCCTTGTATGCATCTTCCACATCGAAATTACGATAACCTTTTGTATAAGCATCAGCTATAATAGATGCAGCATGATAACCGATCATTGTTCCCGTATAGTTTCCGGCTAGTTCCCACATAGGATATACGCCACCTTCATGCTGCTTCCGGATTAATGAACGGATAAAGGCTTCATTTAAATCAGGATCGATAATTGTCATCAACGGATGATATGCCCTGAATGTGTCCCATAAAGAGAATACGGTATAGACAGGCTCTTCCACACTGCCCTGATGAGGTTTCAAATCCATACCCAGATAGCGTCCATCGGCATCTGTAAACAGATTAGGTTGCACACCGGTATGATAGAGTGCAGTATAAAACATCACTCGCTGATCCTTATCAGACGTTTCAATATCTATCTTGGCAAGATAATTATTCCATGATTCACGGGCAGCACTACGCACACCGTTAAAGTCCCATTCAGGTATTTCAGCTTCCACATTCTTTCGTGCCCCATCCATATCTACAGCAGAAACACCGACTTTTACAAGAACTTCCTCATTATTCTCTGTCTGGAACTGTAACAAAGCCTTAGCTGTCGGAAAGAGTGGCCCCCCTTCATCCAATGCCATAGAATCGGTTACCAATGTATAGGTAAAAGGTTTGGAAAACTTCGCATAGAAATTGATATACTGGTCAAATGCCCAATATACTGTTTTCTTGCGTCCTCGTATCTCTGTATCACTGATTACCTCCAACTCCATCTCTTCATTCTTCTGACGCTGCAGGCTGTAATCCAGATCCAGTATAAATCCGGCATCTTCCGCCTTCGGAAAAGTATAGCGGTGAATAGCTGCACGTTTGGTAGCCGTCAATTCGGCTTTTACCTGATAACGATCCAAAAAGACTGAATAGTAACCCGGTTGTGCCACTTCATTGTCATGAGAGAAAGCAGAAGCATAAGCCATCTGTTGACTCTCTTCTCCCATTGCATGATAATCCTGTTTGCCTACGGTAGGCATCAGCAATACATCACCATAGTCTCCACAACCTGTGCCGCTAAGATGAGTATGCGAAAATCCATTCATAGTAGAATCTGCATAATAATATCCGGAACAGGCATCCCACTGATAAATGCGTGTGTCGGGACTGGGTTGTATCATTCCGTTCGGAACTACAGCCCCAGGGTAAGTATGTCCATGCCCTCCCGTACCGATAAACGGATTAACGTATGATGAATAATCCTGCGCTCCCGGGGTACAACTGTACATTCCGAATAACAGCACTCCACTCATCAACATAAAATTCAGTTTCATGTTTTTCTTCATATTCTTAATAGTATTACATATTCATAATCAAAGTGGCATAAAGGTAATGGCTTGTCCTCCACCTCTTGCCATGTCCACAGACAGAGTGTCTTCAGCAGTCACCTGCTTCTCTATAATCTCATAAGCCGTAGGATTCGTTATCCAGTCAGCCTCTTTACCATCAGCATAAATGACAGCCCTGTAAGTCTTGCCTTTTTCCAGAAAATCCAATTTGACTGTAACCTCACGTGCGTCTTCATTAGTAGCTGCACCCAGGAAATATTTGTCTCCTGCGCGGCGCACTATAACTACATATTCTCCCGGCTCACCTGCCAGCGCTTTCGACCAGTCACAATCAGCATTAAAATCGCGAAAGAATTGAAAAGCAGGATGTCCTTCGTAATTTTCAATCATGTCGGCAGCCATTTGTAAAGGAGAATAAAGTATCACCCAGTTAGCGATCTGCTTCGCCAGCGTAGAATTGATCCGGCAATCTTTACTATCCTTCATATTCCACTTCTTGCGATAAGGAGACTTTTTGGCACGCTCATACAGTATGTCGAAGATTCCCGGAGTATAGTCCATTGGCCCTGACAACAGGCGGGTAAATGGCAAAAGTACGTGATGTTCGGGTGGATTGCCTTCGCTCCAGGCATTCCATTCCATGCCACGGGCCCCCTCACGAGTCATCATATTGGGGTATGTACGGCGGATACCAGTGTCTTTGATTGGTTCGTGTACATCAAGAGTGGTATGATATTTTGCAGCAGTCTCTACCACTTTACGGTAATGACGTACATTGTATTGTCCATGATGATTGTGCCCATTGGGAAGTCCGCCGGCATAACCGGTCTTCACACTATGAATACCCAAGTCAGCATACCATTTATAAGACTTATCCAGTTGTTTCTCATAATTGATTATGTTACCACCCGTTTCATGGTGTCCGATAATCTCAATTCCTTTTTCCTTAGCATAGCGGGCTATTTCCTTTATATCAAAGTCTGCATACGGACGCGTATAATCAAAGTCCTGAGAGCCTCCCCAATTTTCCCAACCGGCGTTCCAGCCTTCAAACATCACTCCTTCAATGTTGTTAGCTGCTGCAAAGTCAATATAACGTTTAGCATTCTCCGTTGTGGCACCGTGGCGGTCATTTATCACCCAGCTTTCTACCCCCAGATGCATTCCCCACCAGATACCTACATACTTCATTGGACGTATCCAATCCGTAGTTTCCAGTACACAAGGCTCATTCAGATTCAGTATAAGCCCGGAGTTAATTAGACCGACAGCTTTCGGAGCAATCTGTATGGTACGCCAAGGCGACTTGAAAACACTACCGTTTACCCGCACTTTAATGCCATCAGGCCAAGGAGCCAGTTCCGACTTGAAATTGCAACCACCTGTATTTTTCAATGTCATCTCGGGGAAGTCCGTCAATGCAGCTTCGTGAATGCTGGCATATACATTGCCTGCCTTAAATGTCATGGGAGTATTGGCATTGTCTGTCCGGCTGACAGGCTGTGTACGATATAGCAATTCATAAGTATCATAATTGGCAGGTATGGACCATGAAGTACCATCCTGTGCTATATTGAACGCAGTCAGCTCATCCGTGATAAGAAGACTGTCTGCTCCGGCCACTTCATATTCGTAGCGGAATCCTACCCCGTCATCGAATACACGAAACCGTAAAATCAGTTTGGTAGCAGCTGCATCAGACAAGTGAACAGCCATTTCATTGTAATGGTTGCGAATGGTTTTATTTTCTCCCCAAGGTTGCGTCCAGGTTTCATCCTGAGTAGCGAAATCAATATCTACAATACGGAATTCTTTATGAAGATTAATCCCGTTCTCTGCTTCGAATCCCAAACAGGAAGAAGCTACAAAAGGAATACTGTCAACTTCAATTTGGTAGGTCATCCGGTTACTGTCATTCAGAGCAAACTGTAACCTGATACGACCATCAGGAGAAAAAACCTCTTTTTGCTTAGAAGAGCAACTACTTGCCAGACAAATAATCACAATAAAATAAATAAAATGTATTCTCATATTCGATTCATTATTTTGTTATCGGAAATATGTTTCACCAGAATTCATGTGTCCAAAGTTATCGGTCAGCAAGATAGTTAAGAGAATGTCTCAAAGATACATAAAATAGCATGATTAATTGAGACATTCTCTTTTAAAAAGCCAAAAGCTTACTTTTTAGTCAGGTTATAATTAGCGCCAGGATGATAATAAGCATCATAATATGCTTCCGGCAATTCTGCCGTACCATTTACTATACGGCACAGAGATATGCCATAACGTTGGCCTCTACCCATCAGAGTCAGATTTCCAAGCGGATCAAATGCTCCCTTCGTAGCAGTCGTATTTGTATCGTATTTCCAAGTATTCTGGTTACCATTCTTATAAGTTCCCCATCTCATTTCCCATGTTTCGGGATCCTCTGTATCACCTTCATGAATAACCTGAGGCATGGAAATAGTAAAGTTACCATTATTGGAATCAAATTCAGCTACCAAAGGATATTTATTGGTTATTTCAGGATATTCTCCCCAACCATAGATATAGTAAGTCTTACCATCCTCTTTAGCCTCAATACGAATATCAAATGTCTGATCTCCATTATAATCCCACCAACCATTACCACCTTCGGGAGGCGTAAAAAAGAATAAAGAACTGGTAGAAGCTACTTGCCATTCACCCAGATAAGCCTCATAGTTAGACTTAACCCCTGTTGAAGCCGTGAAGTCCGTCCTTCCATAATACTTACCACTCCATTCTACCTCATCATTGAACAGAATCTTACTTACAGCCGTGAAATAATAATCATAAGAATACAATTGTGGTTTCGGGTTATAGAATACCTGCAAACCATATCCGGCATCTTTCAGGTCCTGAATCGTTTCTTCTTTAAAACTTGTCCAGCCACCTTTATATTCTTCATTAATCTTCAATGAATAAGGACCATACTTTGATTTGGGAAGTCCGGTGAAATTAGATTCACGTCCTTTAACGTATCTCTGATAAGTTCCATAACACATATAATCTACCAATTCGCCAATAGACTTACCATCGACAGTTCCGCTTGGAGAATCCTCAAAATTACTTTTATATTCATAAATACCCAGCAATTTATCAGGCATCACCTTGCGACATTCGCTGATCAAGCGACAGTAATTCTCACGGGAACGTTGCTCGAAGCCCGGACTCGGATTCTCTTTGTAAACTGTATACTCGTCATCAAAATCAATGCCGTCCAAACCATAAATATCGACAAATGCTTTCAATTCTTTGGCAAAATCAGCCGCAGCAGCCTGCGATAAGTTACCCATACCGGCTTCATCATGATTACCCAAGATACTCATATTGACTTTGATACCTTTAGCCTGCAAAGGACGGATAAATTTATCTGCATTTTTCAACAGGAAAGATACCTGATCGTTACAATGAATATGCACACGGCCGCTTTCACTATCCACATTGATATTGGCAGCAAAGATACTAACTACATCAAAGAACGGTTTTCCACTTTCCTTCATTACATATTCACCACAATTCAGGATATTTTCATCATTCACTTCCACAAAACAGAGAGTACGTACATCTCCCTTTTTAGAATCAGGCACAGCTGCCAATGGCTTCACCAAATAAATATAAGTCTGATTATTAGCTGAAACAGCCACTCCATCATTTGCAGTAGCTGAAACCGCTACTGCATAGGTTGAACCGATTGAACCTCCGGCATTAATAGTTAATTCTACTGCACCGGACTTTTTCTCTCCGGTTTTAACAGTCACCGTACCACCATTTGCCAAGCTCAATTTATCAGCAGGATACATAGCATAAGATGTACCATGAGCAGCATTATAAACTTCAAGTGCTGTTGCATCTACTTTGAAAGTAACCGTTATGTCTTTTTCAGCAGCTTTACTCAATTCAAAATAAAGATGTCCCGTACCGGCTTTATCCCCAAAGAGAGAAATTGAAGTAAGTTCGCGTGCTCCGGCAGCTGATCTGACATAACCGTATACGCCATCCACTGTATCCAGCTTTTCTGTATTAACGGCATTGATCGTAATGTCATCTTCACAACTTGTGAAAACAGTTCCTGCACAGGCAAAGGTAACTGCCAACAAGCCTAATTTTATGTGATTCATATATTTCATAATATACATCTGTTTAAAATATAACTTAATTTATTTCGCAGGCAATTCTACCGCAGTCCAAGTAAGCGATTCCACCGCTGTAGCATGATTCTCATTCCCGCTATAATCGGCTATTAAAGTACCTACACCTTCATCAAATTTCCAATAGGCAACCAGTCCTTCCGCACCCGGTTCTACCTGATAAAAATGATTCTTTGCATTAATTTCCTCCTGAGTTAAAACCTTATTCCAAATACGGCATTCGGACATTTCACCATCAAACCAACGATCACGGTTATAAGAGTGACCAATCCAGAAGCCATTACCCTCATCAGTTTTTGTCTTTCCCAAATCCAATGCTCCCCAATTCGCTGTCGCTTCCAATTTATTCACGCCATTGAAATAGGCTATCACTTTTTGAGCTTCAGCATCATAAGTCACTGCAATATGTGTCCATTCACCGGTAGCCACAGTCAGATCTTCTGAATTTATCTTCTTATCTCCAGGACCTACAATCTGCAAACAATTCTTTGCCGGCGCAGTATCTCCGAAACGGAGCAGGAAATATCCTTCAATACCCAGAACTGTACTGATAGCTTTATCGAGCTTGCTGGGATTTACTAATACTTCCACAGTCAGCTTCCGTAAACCATTTGCCTTTTCAGGTGTACCCCAATTTACGTATACAAGATTCTTAGTAAGATCAGCTACTACATTGATAAGGGCAGCACCTTTAAATACGTAATACATGGTACGGGCACTTTGCAGAATACCTACGTTAGCCTGATCAATGGTTACAGGTAATACATAAACCTTTTCAGCATCCAGCTCTGTCAGATTACCAAATTTCAATGTGACTTTTTCTGAAAGAACAGATCCGGCAGGAATCACAGTCTGTGGAGTTTCCAATGTATAATGCTTACTCGGCAAAGCCTCAGCATTATCATAAAATGCAGCATTATAAGTGTCAACCAACGCAGGTTCAGCTTTCAAGGAAATAGTTACATCTGCATTTTCCGGCTTAGCCATAGCAACCCTGAATTCACCTTCCGCAGAAGGAATCGTATTCTTCAGTAAAACATTACTAGTCTTCACCGAAGCATCTATATACACTTGGTTATCAAACGTTTCAGTATCATCACTACAAGCTGTCAAAGCTACAGACAGCAATGTGATCGATAATAAATATAAGTTTTTTAATTTCATAGCTTGATTTATTTTTTAGGAGCAGGGTTCATAATATTAATAGCCTCTTTCACATACTGGTATGTGTTAGTAGCATTGTAATAGTCATTCTGAACATTATAAATAGCCAATCCGGCACGGGTATAGCCATCAGATGGTTCCGTAGTCCAATAAGCTGCCTCCGTAAGCGCCCGGTCGGTACCGTAGAACCCGGTTTGCTTATCAGATGCATCCAGTGAAGCTGTGGAAACAGCAACTACGAAACGATCAGTCGGAACACCTGCAGCAGCCATGGCCAAACGGGCAAATACCGACAACTGTGCATCATCCGTTACATTATCCGTAGCCAGGATGATGTGCTTACAATTAGTCAAAATGGTCTGCTCAATCAAATTTTCCGGATATCCCTGAAATGTCAGCAACTTATCTGCATTAGCAGTTTTCCAGGTTAAAACAGCACTGAAAAAAATATCCTGATATTTCTTTGCCTCTGCTTTTTGTTCGGCAGACATATAAATAGGATTATTTCCCTTATATTCAGTAATCATACCATCGAAACTCCCTGCATAACCAATCTGTTTGTCCATTTCTGACTTCAGATAAGTATCGAAAGATCCGGTTTCCGTACCTTCCTTTACTTTTTCAGTATATTCTTTTTGAATCTTATCAAAACTGATAGTATATACCACCTTGGTACCCTTAGCATGTACAGTTTGCATATCAACTAATTCAAACGCAGCCAGTTCTGCTGGGTACATCATGGAAATTACGTCCAAACTGTCAGGAGCATCAGAGATATGCTGTCCACGACTGAACGGTGTTTTCTCGCTATTGTCGAACCAGGCATATACAACCTTATGGTCCGAATTCTTATAGGCTACCAAATTTTGCAGATATTTGGCATACGCAGCCGGATCTTGTTCCTCTATTCCGGGAGTATTGATATTCACATTCTCTACTTCCGTCCAGTCGTCACATGCGCTGAAACAGGTTATGGCAGCGAAGCAGGAAGCTACGATGAATATATTTTTCATTTTATTTTTCATAATTCTTTTCTTTATTAGATGTTAGGGTTGCAGTCCCACCATACTTTGGAAGACATTCTATCGTTCGCAGGTTTCAAATCTTGCAGAGCATTCTGCACATTCGTACCATTGTCCTTGTACTCATCCTGCGGATAAGGCAAGCGGCGTGGAAAAGTACCTTCGGGAACTTCCGCCTTGTTTTTATTAACGGCAGCAGTCATCAGACGCGGGTAACCCGTACGACGGAATTCAGCCCATGCTTCGTTACCCAACGGGAATATGGCGATCCATTTCTGGGTAATTATACGTTCCAGATTTGTTTCAAAGACGGCGCTATTATCATACTTAATCGTAATAGTCGGCTGAGAACCGTTATAACTATAAGTACCCAGAGGATCTTTATACAGATCGGGCAAACTACTACCATCTTCCAGATAAGCATCAGCACCGGAAGCCCCCCATTGACTGAATGATAACTCTACGCCTTTCTTATAAAAACTTTCTGCAGTTCCACCCATGTTCCAACCACGCAATGCACCTTCGGCACGCAGGAAGGCAACTTCAGCAGCAGTCATCCAAACAAGTTTCGTATTGGCTTCAACATTCATGTTAGAATACTTATGAGCTGTTTCACTCGGAAGCGGTTCAGTTCCCAAACGAATACCATGATACCCGTTCTTCACTCCATCGGCTGTTGTAAAGGTAGATTCAACAAAATATTTTTCACGACGAGGATCTTTGTAACCATTCATATAGGCAGTAATATCTGCCGCAATACGAGAGTCACCGCCATTATATTCATACATAATAACTCTGAATGGATTAGTAGTAGCCTGAATGGTCGCATTATCATCATTTGATGTAAACACACCTCCTCTTTCTGAGTCAACAGCTTCCACCGCTTTAGCTTGTGCCGTAGTAGAATCTACATACACCATACGCATAGCCATACGCAATTTCAAAGAATTCGCCAGTTTTATCCAGTTTTCCACTTTACCACTATAAACCTTATCAGCTTTGGATGAAAAAGTCTCCGTACGATGTGGTAATAATGCAGTCACTGCCTCATCCAGTTCATTCAACATAGTCTCATAAACTTTCTTCTGAGTATCCAGCGGAGCAGTCAGGTCACCATTGGCCCCCAACTGGGAATAAGGAATAGGACCGTATCCATCTGTAACACGCAAGATAGCTGCTACCTTTACAACTTTTCCTACTGACAAATAAACAGGGTCTTCAGTTGCAGCTTCCAACTGTGCATAGTTAGCATACACATTAGGAATAACATCTTTATATAATTTACCTACCCAGTCCTGAGATTGGTTGTAGTTGGAGAAACGGTTCGTGAAACCGGAATTGGATTCCGCCAAATAGCCACCGTAAGGTCCACCCAAAAGGGCCTCCAGAAACTGATTAAGAAGTACATCCGTAGGGATGACATATCCCTGCATACCTGTCAATGCCGAACGAGTCAAGTAGGCATCACAGTCCATCTGGTCTTTGGTTGCTTCATACGGATTGGTATTATAATCCATATAATCACCTGTGCAAGATGCCAACATGCCAGCTAACATTCCACCGCATAAAGCGAATTTTATAATTGATTTTCTCATTGTTTTTTCTTTCTTTAATCTGTTAGAACTTAAATCTTACATTGAATCCTAAGCTACGCGCACTCGGCGTCATAAAGTTGTCAATACCCTGATAGTAGTTACCGGTAGAAGCTACTGCTTCCGGATCGAACGGAGCTTTACAATAAAGCATCAGCAAGTTACGGCCTACCAGAGATACGGTCACGTCAGCCACATTCCAAAGTTTATCTCTCGGTATAGTATAACCGACACTGGCTTCCTGGAGACGCAGATTGGTAGCACTGTAAGTGTAATATTGTGGAATACCAGACTGAGAACCGATAGTAGTATACCATTTCTGTGCATTTACCAAGTCCGTTCCATTCACATAAACACCACCTTGATTGCGTGCTATTTCTGTTGACTCAGAAACACCATACATATCCATAGCAGCCTGAGTAGCAGAGTAAACGATACCACCGATACGTGCAGAGAGCATGAAACCAAAATTCAGGTTCTTCCAGCTGAAATCATTTCTCCACGACATATTGCATTTTGCAAATACGCTACCCAATTTAATATCTTCTGCATTATAATTAGCAGTCACACTACCATTCTGATCTACCAGAATATTGCCGTTACTATCACGTTGCAGGTCGGCAGTAGAATAGAGATCACCCAAAGAGCCACCTTTCTTCAGAATGAAACGAGCCTGTCCCATACCACCTACATCCAAGCGTTCTTTAGTGATGACAGTTCCGGTTTCAGGATGCACATAGTTTTCCAGCAGTTCAAGAATCTCATTCTTATTGGTACTGAATACGTAATTACTGGACCATTTAAATTTACCCCATTCATTAGAATAGCCCAATCCTAATTCAATACCCTTATTTCGTACGCTACCCGTCTGCACATACAATGTTGAGTAACCGGAAGATACGGAAATCTTAGGGTCAAACGTCTGATTATAAGTTTTAGTAGTATACAAAGCCAAATCCAGATTAAAATGATTCAGGAAACGGGCAGTAAGACCTACTTCCCATGAATCCGTTCTTTCCGGTTTCAGATTATACATCGGATAGTTACGTTTGGATTGCCAAACCTTATTGGAGTTATCCCATGAATAAGTAGGGTTGGCCAGGAAACGCGGGAAAGGAAGACCCACAGATGCAAATGAGCCACGTACTTTCAGAAAAGAAATTTGTTGTGGCAATTTCAGTAACTCGGACAAAATAACAGAACCACCGACTGAAGGATAAAGGAATGCACTCTGAGTAGAATTAGGACCTGCCAATTGTGAAGGCCAGTCAGAACGTCCGGTCAAAGTCAAGTAATAAGTACTCTTATATCCTAATTCAAGACTGGCAAAAACAGACTGAGTCTGATCATGAAAACCTGACTGCGTACGTTTTGTCTTACTGTCATCCAACTGGAATACATTGAAAACGTTAGGAATACCGTCTTCACTGATAGGACCACGATTTTGCAGTACATCTTGTTGCATATCCGATAAAGAAGCACCAATATTAGCCTGGAAAGTAAGATTTTCACCAAAGTTTTTATTGATGTTCAACATGATATCAGCATAAGTTTGCTTGTCATTCGTATTAGAAATACCATACAAACCGTTGTTAGAGCCTTCGGCCAATGTAGTATTACTTGTAGCATAAAGCTTTTCCGTATAAGTACTTGCAGAGTTATCCACACGCACACGGCCTGATACACTCAACCAATCTAAAATCTTATAGCTCAAGCTACCACTCAACATATAACGATCCTTATTATTCTCACGCAGGTTACGATAAGCAATCCAGTACGGATTTTGTCCTGTAAAAGTATCGATGCCCTGTGGCCAATATTGTGTATAGATGTTACGGGAAGTATCCCAGCGTTCGTACATCTTAATCTCATTCCAGTCGTCACCACGAGGGAACAAATAAGCTGTAACCAACGGATTAGAGTAAGTACCCTGATTCACCATATTTTGGTCTTTCTGTTTGATATAAGAAGCACTTACATCCAGTGTCATCTTATCATTCAGGAAAGAAGTAGTGTTGCGGAAAGTAAAGTTATAACGGTCATAATCGTTATTCGGAACCATACCGACAGAATTCACAGCACTCGCAGAGAAGTAAGTCTGATTCTTTTCCGTACCTGTAGATAAAGAAACGGTTTCGGTAGCTACCACACCTGTTCTCAGAAAGTCATTGATCGGATCATATCCCATGTAATTGGAAGGGTTCAATTTATTACCCCAGCTTTTTTCTACAGAACCTGCACTGGACAGAAGATCGCCTGTGCCATAAGAATTCTGAAAATTAGGAGTAACAAACGGACGGAGAAATTCAGTATTCTGTGATACAGTCAAACTCAAACGTCCTTCCTTGCCTTTCTTAGTCGTAATAACAATAGCACCATTGGCAGCGTGACTACCATACAAAGCGGCAGCGGCAGCACCCGTCAGTACAGACATAGATTCGATGTCTTCCGGATTTATATCTGCAATCGCTTCTGAAGAACCTTTAGAGTCAAATTCCTGACCACCTTCACCGGAAAGATTGAACATAGGTACACCATCGATCACATAAAGAGCGTTGCTGGACTGATCAATACCTTTCGTACCACGCATCACTACTTTACTGGCACCACCTACACCGGAGGAACTGGCATTAATGGTAACACCCGCCACTTTACCAGACAAAGAGTTTACAAGGTTAGCATCTTTCACTCTGGTCAGTTCATCACTTTTGATTTCCTGAACATTGTAACTCAATGCTTTAGTTGCACGTTTAATACCCAAGGCAGTTACAACAACCTCTTCTACCAGTTGAGAATCGCTCTCCATCATCAGATTGATAACACTCTGTTCCTTTGCTGCAATCTCCTGTGTTTTATAACCGACATAAGAGAATTGAATTACAGGATTTGCTTCTGTTGTGGTCAGCGTAAAATTACCGTCAAAATCGGTGATACAACCCACACTGGTACCTTTCACCAATACATTGACACCGATCAGAGGCCCCATATCGTCCGATACCTGACCGGTTATCGTACGTTCTTTTCCTTGTTGGGCACCTTCTTGTCCTGATTGAGACTTCTCTGAAAGATAAACAATGTTATCTTCTACTTTAAAAGAAATATTTTTCCCTTTAAGAATAGCAGTCAAGGCATCTTCGATAGATGCATTCTTCACATTGACTTTTTCCACTGCCGTAGCAGCAAGTTTGTCGTCATAAAAAAATTGATACTTGGATTGAGTTTTGATTTGTTCAATGACCGTACCTAATGTCGTGCGAGACATGTTCAAATCCAGTTGGGCAAAAGTCCACTGAACTGATACAGTCATGAAGAACAAGACTAATAAAGCCCGTAGAAATTTCGAACTTTGAAAAGCATGATTGTTGTCCATAAACAAAGTTTAAAGGTTACACATTGGTTAATTTTAATCTGCCAGGAGATCCTTTCTCCCGACTTTCACATATAAAACAACAGTCGCTAAAAACACACTTACTACAAAATGATATTTTTTTTCATTAAAACAAAAAAGGGAATAGTTTTAATTTCTATTCCCTTCTTTCTTACATTATTAACTTCAGCCCTTACTTCTTTTTTATTTCGTTAGAGAAAGAATATGGATAATCTTCCGGATGTATTCCTCTCTGCAAGTTGGGCTTATTACCCATATCAAATTTCAGGACACCGCCCTTCAACAGGTCTTCATGTTTCACATAATTCTTCGTATATTCATTTCCATCCAGACGAAGCGATTCAATATACATATTTTCAGAACTATTGTTTGCTGCATCAATAACCAATGAACGGCCATTCTCAAGATGAAGTGTAGCTTTCTTGAACAAAGGAGCACCGAGAACATACTCATCGGTTCCCGGACAAACCGGATAGAAGCCTAATGCTGAGAACACATACCAGGCAGAAGTCTGCCCATTGTCTTCATCTCCACAATACCCATCAGAACCTGGAGTATACATACGGTTCATCACCTGACGCAACCAATATTGGGCTTTCCAAGGCTGCCCGGCATAATTGTACATGTAAATCATGTGCTGTATAGGCTGGTTACCATGCGCATAGTTACCCATGTTCATCACTGTCATTTCACGTATTTCATGAATCACCTGTCCATAATAGCTGTCATCGAAGATGGGAGGAACAATAAACACAGAATCCAGCATTTCGACAAAAACTTTTTCACCACCCATCAAATCGATCAAACCTTGCGGATCGTGGAAAACGGACCAGGAGTAATGCCAACTGTTTCCTTCTGTAAAGGCATCTCCCCATTTCAAAGGTGAGAAAGGTGTCTGGAACTGCCCATCTTTATTACGTCCACGCATCAACAGGCTTTCCTTATCGAACACGTTCTTATAGTTCATAGCACGATTGGCAAAAAGTTTCTGCTCTTTCTTCGGACGATCCAGCGCTTTTGCCATCTGATAGATACACCAGTCATCATAAGCATATTCCAGAGTACGGGCAGCATTCTCATTGATCTTTACGTCATAAGGAACATAACCTAATTCATTATAATATTCATAACCGAGACGTCCGGTAGAAGAAACTTCAGGATGTACATTCTTTGTGCCATGGATAAGTCCTTCATACAAGGTAGCCACATCATCCACTTTAACCCCCTTCAGATAGGCATCAGCCAGTACAGAGGCAGAGTTGTTGCCAATCATACAACCACGATGTCCCGGGCTAGCCCATTCAGGGAAGAAACCGCTTTCCTTATATGTATTGACGAGACCTTCCTGGATTTGTTTGTTTACCGAAGGATACATCAGGTTGAGGAAAGGGAACAGGCAACGGAAAGTATCCCAGAAGCCGGTATCCGTATACATATATCCAGGTAATACCTGACCATTGTAAGGACTATAATGAACAGGATTGCCAGTTTCATCAAATTCATAAAAAGCACGGGGGAAAAGTACCGAACGATACAGACAAGAATAAAAAGTACGATACTGATCAAGATTGCCACCATCCATTTCTATTTTACCCAATACCTCATTCCAGGCATCTTGCCCTTTCTGAACCAAAGTATCAAAACTATCGTTTCCAAGCTCTTTCAAGTTTCTGTCTGCCTGCTCAAAACCGATAAAGGAAGAGGCTACACGAGCATGCACGATTTCTCCTTTACGGGTTTTAAAACCAATGATTGCACCTGCATGTCCGGCCTTCTGCTCTTTTTGATTCTCTGCCAAAACGCCATCGGCAACAGAAGCCTGATAAGTAAAAGGCTTGTCGAACTCAATAACAAAGTAGTTCTTGAAGTTATCGGGCACTCCACCACTGTTACGGGTTGTGTATCCGATAATCTTATTTTGTTCAGGAATAATTTTAATATAAGATCCTTTGTCAAAAGCATCCACTACAATATATGAATGTTCATTCTCCGGAAAAGTAAAACGGAATAAAACAGCACGTTCAGTGGGAGTAAACTCTGTCACGACATCGTGTTCAGCAAGATACACATTATAATAATGAGGCAATGCAACTTCTCCTTTATGAGAGAACCAGCTGGCACGCTTATCTTCATTAAATTCGGGTTTGCCCACTACCGGCATGATAGAAAACTGACCGTAGTCATTAATCCAGGGACTGGGTTGATGGGTTTGTTTAAAACCACGGATTTTATGGGCGGTATAAACATACTGCCAACCATCTCCCATTTTTCCTGTTTGAGGAGTCCAGAAATTCATACCCCATGGACGTGCGATAGCAGGATATGTATTGCCTGTAGATAGTTCGAAACTGGATAACGTACCCATCAACGGGTTAACGTATTGTGTTAAATCTTTAGCCTGCGCCCAGAGAGCACAGCCCAAAAAGCACATTGATAAAAGCAGCTTTCTCATACTATTATATTTATAAGATTATATATTTCAAAAGTTTCCTTTTATTTTTTGGGAGACAAAAATACACTATTTCCTACAATTTTATATTCAATAGGTATTGCATTTGTACTTTTAATCAAATTCAGGATTTCCTCCACAGTGTTTTTCTTCTTCAGTGTACCCGAATATGTTTTAGTAGCATCCATATCAGGCGCCAGAATAATCTTCACTCCATAAGAGTTCTCTAAAGTACGGGCAATCGTAAATATATCAGCATTTTCAAAGACAAACTGATTATTATGCCAATTCTCAATACCTGTATCCACTTGCTTCACTACCAGACGACGAGTTACAGCGTTCAATTCGGCTTTTTGTCCCGGAGCCAACACAATCATACCCTCATTGTGATTGCCTTTCACCTCAATCTCTCCCTTAATCAGTGTAGCTACTGCCGAACGGTTCATCTTATCACTCTTCAAGTTAAAGACCGTACCCAGCACTCTGACTTGCATGGCTTCACTTCGCACAATAAAAGGCTTTTCAACATTTCTCTTTACTTCAAAATAGCCCTCTCCCTCCATATACACATTTCTTTCCTTTTCAGAAAACTCACGCGGGTACTTCAAGGTCGTGTGCTTATTCAACCATACTTTAGTGCCATCGGGCAGCATCAATTCCTTCACTTCATCCCGGGCTACAACAGCCACTAACTGTTCTTCACTTTGAGACTGATAGATATGATAACTCAAACCGGATACAAGGAAAATTCCTATGAACATAGCAGCATACTTCATCCAAGTATGCATTCTACGCACCTTGAACTGCTTAGCTTCTTCCTGTGCCAACCGTTTGAATAACTGTTTTTCTGCTTTTTCATTTTTTTTCTCATCTGTAGAATCGCCACTCTTTCCCAGATGATATATTTCTTCTATCCTAAACAGTTCACGCGCATTATCGTCCGACTCGTTCAGCCAAGTGTTCACCTCACGGAGTTCTTCTTCAGAACATTCACCCATAAGGAATTTGGCCAGTAATTCTTCATTCAACTTATTTTTTCCTTCCTTCATCATACTAATAAAACAATCGTTTCGACAAAAACACTTATACCTTATTCAATAAAAACAGGGCTAACATAAAGTTGAGGTAGCCCAATCTTTCACGCAGGAACTTCAAAGCTTTATACATGTGAGCCTCTACCGTCCGTAACGATATTCCCATTGTTTCTGCAATTTCTTTGTTCTTCATATCATGCAGATAACTGAGTTTGAAAACCATCTTGCATTTATCCGGCAGTCCATTAATGGCTTCGGAAAGCTCTCTTCTAAGCTCACGATCCTCTATCCTTTTCACTACATCATTACTATCCGGCTGATAGAATTCAACCCTCTTCTGATTAATTTCCATTACGACAGCTTCGTAACTATTCTTGATATCCCGGTGCTTCAAAACATTCAAAGCACGGGTATACACCGCCCGATACAGAAATGCCTGTATCTGCTCTCCCACCGTCACTGTATCTTTTCGTCGCCACAATTCCACAAACACATCTTGTACTACGTCCTCTGCTTCTTCCTCGCCCACAATACGTGTAGCATAGAAAAGCAGATTGGCATAGTATTTACGGAAAAGGAGTTTATAAGTTGAATCAAAGTTATCACCCATAATCCCACAACTTCATTTTATCACTCTATCGCATACCACACTGCCCCCGGTTTATTCCCCATCTCAAATTCAAAGACAGAGCCATTCATTATTTGTTCATGTGTGATATAGCTTTTATCATAAGGTTTCCCGTCGAGTTTCACCGACTGGATATATATATTCTCTTCACTAACAGTCGGCGCCAATACCGTAAATGTCTTGCCGTTATCCAAATGCATTTTCATTTCAGGATACATAGGGGTGCCTATTTCATATCTGCCGCTAACCGGATCTACCGGATAGAATCCCATTGCGCTAAATACGTACCAAGCAGACATCTGACCACAATCCTCATTCCCGCATAAACCGGCAGGCGTGTTCTTATAAAGTTCATGCATCACCTCGGCGGCATATTTCTGAGTCTTCCAAGGTTGCCCTACAGCATTAAACAAATAAATGACATGATGGCTCGGTTCATTTCCATGCGCATACTGCCCGATCATTCCGGTACTGAAAATAGGCAGATCTTCATCCGCAGAAGGATTATAAGTAAACATACTATCCAGTTTCTGGGCAAAACGCTCCGTACCTCCGACCAAACCAATCAAACCATCGACATCTTGCTGCACAGACCAGAAATATTGCCAACCGTTACTTTCGCAAATATGCGGAGTATAGTCATCCGGACTGAAGGGTTGAATAAAATTTCCTTTATTATCACGCGGCTGCATAAAAGAAGCCTGGGGATTATATACATTCTTATAGTTTTGAGAACGTTTATAGAATGCATCTGCAATCTGCCTTTCACCCAACTTGTCCGCCATACGGGCAATACAATAATCATCGTAAGCGTATTCCAGAGTTTTAGAGAGCGACCAGTTCTCTGAGTTATAATGATCTGTCACATCATAAGGCACATAACCATACTTTTTATACAATCCAATTCCTCGATATTCATCTATATTGGCTATAGCTACACAGGCTTCCAAGGCTTTCTTCGGATCAAAATTTCCTATTCCCTTCAGATAAGCATCCACAATAACCGGTACAGCATGATAGCCTATCATCATATCCGTTTCACTTCCATAGAAGTTCCATACCGGAAGACGTCCGTTCTGTTCAAAAAAAACAAGAAAAGACTGAACCATATCATTCACACGTTGCGGTTCTATATAAGTGTAAAGAGGATGAGCGGCACGATAGGTATCCCACAATGAAAAAGTACTGTAATTGGTCCATCTATCTGCCTGATGCACTTGTTTATCGGGACCGTAATAGGCACCGTCCACATCATTATAAATAGTCGGTGCCAGCATAGAGTGATACAGAGCCGTATAAAATTTGACTTTCTCATCAGGATCATCACATGTGATTTCTATCTTAGACAGTTGTTCATTCCAGTTTTTTTGGGTAGTAGCCAGATATTTGTCGAAATCATCATCCGGTGCTTCGGCTGCAAGATTACGAGCAGCTCCCTCCATGCTTACACCTGATATGGCAGTGGTTACAAGAATCTGCTCTCCTGCAGCGGTATGGAAATCAAAACGGGCGATAGCAGACGTTCCAATCCGTTCACCATCCTTGACAATAGTAGCAGTATCCAACTGCATTGCTTTAAACGGTTTAGAGAATCGGGTACGAAAATAAATATGCTGATCGCGTGCCCAACCGTCAGAAAAGCGATACCCTTGTATGGTAACAGAATCGATTCTCTCAATATAAGTATCATTGGTAAAATCCCAATTCATAGCCTTTCGCAAATTAAGGAAAATGGCAGCATCTGCTTCAGGGAAGGTATAACGTTGAATACCGCAACGCTCGGTTGCCGTCAGTTCTACATTGATATCATAGTCTTTCAACCGAACCTGATAATATCCGGCACTGGCAGTTTCTTCGGAGTGAGAAAATAAAGAATGAATACCTAACGGAGCATCCGTCTCTTTATAGGGCAAAGTAACAGGCATAAAAGATATATCATATAAATCACCTGCCCCGGTACCTGAAAGGTGGGTATGGCTAAAACCTGCAATCGTGCTGTCCGGATAGAAATAACCGGAGATGCGATCCCATCCCGGAAGCCCGTTATCGGGACTTAACTGCACCATACCGAACGGAGTTTGTGCTCCGGGATACGTATTCCCGGTAAAATCCGTACCGATAAAGGGGTTGACATACTCTGTGGCATAGCACTTACTCTTCGTATCCGGTTGCTGGGACACACACGCTGAAAGGGAGAAAAGGAATAAAACCAGTAAAAACAATTCTGACAATTTCATAATACTACATAGTTAACGTGCATATGTAACAACTCAGCATCCGGAAACACTTAACGGTTTCCCTAATAAATTCATCGAACGAACAAATATAGCCTAAAAATTCCAATTAATTTATAACTTTGCCGCAAAAAGCGACAATGAGCTATACGACTTATCTCTTTGACTTTGACTACACGCTCGCAGACTCTTCTCGCGGCATCGTTACCTGTTTCCGTAATGTGCTCAATCAACATGGTTATACAGATGTAACCGATGAAGATATTAAACGTACCATCGGAAAAACTTTGGAAGAATCTTTCTCTATCCTGACGGGGGTGACGGATGAAGACCAACTAGCTGGTTTTAAGAGCGAATACAGGAAGGAAGCGGATACCCACATGACAATAAACACCGTACTCTTTCTGGAAACCAAGTCTGTGCTGCTTGCCCTGAAAGATGCAGGCGCATTCATCGGCATCATCTCCACCAAATACCGTTATCGCATAAAGGAAATGCTCGACCAGCACTTCCCCGGCAGTTTCTTCAACATCATTATTGGCGGAGAAGATGTACAAACAGCCAAGCCCTCACCCGAAGGGTTGCTGCTTGCCATCAAACAGTTGCATGTCACCAAGGCAGAAACCCTCTACATTGGTGATAGCACAGTGGACGCTGCCACAGCCAAAGCAGCTGGTGTGGACTTTGCCGGTGTAACCCATGGAGTAACTTCCGCCGAAGAATTAGGCAAATATCCGCATTGGAAAATTATGAACTCACTGGAAGAACTCTTGGAAACGGATGAACAACCAACCCATCCGGTTGTCAATCCACCTTCCGTTCCGGTTATTGTTTCCCGTCGCACTCCTTGCAGAAAGAAAATGATCAATATCTGGCAAATACTAATCCTGGCAGTACTACTATGGTTATCTTTTGAAGAAGGAGAAGACAGTAATGTTTTTCTGTGGGCTTTCATTCTGGTTCTCTTGTATATCCTTACCAAACGCAGGATTCTGCCAAACCGAATATTAAACTCTCCCTGGTGGCTTCCCTGTAAGATACGCCTTCGCGTCCTACACATCAAAATGGTACAAGGAAAGAAAACACCGCCCATGAGTGAGGAAAGCAATATTTGCTTAAATTGTGAAACTGCTTATACAGGTAGCTATTGCAACCGTTGCGGTCAAAGCCGGAATACTCCCCGTTACCGTTTCAGTAATGCATTCAGAAATATATTAGGCGGATTCACTAATATCGATAATGGTTTCGGCCGCACCCTTCTGGACTTGCTCTACCGCCCGGGATACATGATCAGAGACTTCATTGCTGGCAAACGAATCTTATACTTCCGCCCCTTCCAGACATTATTTGTACTTGCCGCCCTTTACATAATGGCTGTGCAACTGGTAGACCCTGAAGCCCTGAAAGAAAAGAAGGAAAAATCACAGGAAGTCCAAAGACAAGAAATACTTGCTGCACGTGAACAACTACAAAAACGAATAGAGGGAACAGAAGACTCACACACCAAAGATGTTCTGAACCAGGCCATAAAAGGCTTGAACAAGAAACTGGAAAATCTGGGAACAGAGGATTCTACGGAAATCCGGAAGAAGAATCTGATAGTCACACGCGAACTTTTGCAGAAACAGATAAAAAAGGCCAAAGAACCAGCTCAAAAGGAAGTTCTGACTCAAACTATAAAAGACCTGAATCTGGATTTGGAAAAACTAGAAACAAAAAGTTCTTTTAAAAAGGACAATATCACCATAAAAATAAATGGCGATGAAGATGATGAGCTCATAGACGAATTGCTGAAAGATGGGTCTTCAGCATTTGATAAACTTGAAAAAGTCATCCACAACACACCTTTCTTGGAAAAAGTATGGAACTTACTGAAAAGTTGGGGACATGGCAACAAGGCATTCCGCATCATTGCCACGTTACCTCTTTTTGCTCTGGCAACGCTCATGGCTTTCCGTCGTAAAAAGAACAAGCTGCGCTATAATTTGACAGAACATGTATTTATACAGGCCTATATCGCTTGCCAAATACTCTTGCTCAGCATCATTGTGCTTCCTTTCAACGGCAGTGCACAGGTAGGCGATTTATACGAATTGCCCATACTATTCATCTTTGCCCTCTTCTGCCTGGATTATAAGCAACTGTATGGATACACGTGGTGGAGAAGTTTTTGGACCACAGTACTTATGTTCTTCTACAGTCTAATATTGCTTATTATCTTTGCTATTATTGTAGTAGCCCTGATAGTTGCTGCGGTTTATATAATAAAAGTTCTCCCTATCAATTGATATGAGAGAACTTTTATTTATTTCAGGAAAAATCAATTCGTATCTATTATTGGGGATTTGCAAGAGCCCCTACCATCCATTCTGAAAAAGGATAAGTATTCATCATACCGGAATTGATTGAGGAACAAGTCCAAGCATCCCAACTGTTCTGAGTTAATGTGCGCAAGTCTGCCATATATGGAGAATATTCAAATGATTCCGGAACATTCTTCCCATCATCACCCAAATAATACGAACAATAATTCTCATACCAGCCACCCATCCAATAATCGGCAGGATCGGTTGATACAAATCCATCTCCCGTCACATCATCTTTCAGAAAGATTACCCCATCCGTAAAGTCCTTTGCATCATATGTAATAGACATGGATTCATTCTTTATAGAAAAACAACCATCACCATTGGCATCGTAGCCCAAACCACGAACAGACCGACTGTCATCACCACCAAAACCTGGTCCCATCACAACAAAGAAGCGAGGATCTGCTTTAGCAATTGCTAAGATCATCTGATATCCGGTAGATTGGTCACTTTCTTTCCAACGATACCCCCAACTCAGGAAATGAACATTATCCTGTATCGGATCTTCCCAGTTGTCACCACTTATCCATTGCACGCCTAATGCAGACTGACATTCTCCCTCTCCTGTCCAGAATTGAATATCACTCATAGACTTTACAGCATCATAAGCCACATATACATTCACCAGTATAGCGGCATAGGCTTCATCTTTATCCTTATAAGCTGCAAACTTCACGTCGTAAGTTCCTGCCTTTGTGGGAGTAAACACATACTTCAGTTCAGTTGATACCTTCTCACCATCCACTGTCCACTCAAAACGAGCATTTTCACCATTTTCCACTTTCGCCTCCAAGGTGAGAGATTTTCCAAGTGCAACGTCTTGTTTTTCACCATCGACAATGGATACTGAGAGTAGTAAAGCATTGTCGTTGGAATCATCGCTACTACAAGATGCCAATCCTATAGTAAGGACAAGACATGATAAAAAATAGATAATATTATTCTTCATAGTTATCTAAAATTAGAAGTAAAGAAGACTCCAGCCGGATATCTTGTACAATCATTATAATGTGCTTTCAAAGTAGGAGTTGCACCACTAAAATCGAATATACTAATTTGATTTATGCTTACATTATCTCCATATCCTTTTATCGTATTGAGATAAACACCTTCTGTTACCGGATCAACGGCCACCGTATTATAAACAATATTGGCATTCTCTACCATTTCTTTAGCATCCACCATCAACTTAGTTTCATTGGTACTAAAAATGTGCCGATAAACTTTGGTAGCAAGACCATTCATATACAATGTATCACCCTTAGCTGTTATGCTAGGAGCAGCTGCAAACGAGGCTGACAATGTTTTTGTAGCATCTTTATCCGCCGATAAGTCGTTTTCTTTTATAATCGAATAATCTTTGGCACTGACTTTAGCTATTTTACCAGTTGAAACCGATACCCAAACGTTATTATCTGATGATTTTACCACACCCGAAATATTACCGTCAAATTCAACCGTTGCCGATACTTTATCCTTTCCGGATTCTATGACAAGAAGATTCTTGTTTTGCGAAGCAAAAACTTTTCCTCCAACAACTGCCATCGTATTTTTTCTGGCTCCTTTCGTTCCTTCGATAAGAGTCGCTTCTCCTGTAGAAGGATGAAACAACTTAATACCTCCGTTATCACGCAGATAAATGTTATCATCGCCCAACACTGCTACATGCGTAGGCCAACTTACCTGACTCTTCAATTCATCACCAAAAGCAGTTTCCAGTTTCAATGTTTCAGCATTGACTATCGTCAAAAAGCCTCCCTCGTTACCTCCGTTTTGAGAAACAATATACATTTTATTGTTGGCAATAAATACATCCTGTGGAACACTACCCAACCATGCTCCATTGTTTTCTTTCTGGAAAGCCATCTCCACTAATTCTCCCTCAGGACTTATGAATATTAAAGACCCACCTTTATCGCCTCGCAAAGAAGCTCCTTCGTTCAGTATAAAGGTTCCATACTTATACTTTCCATACACGTCGAGGTCTAACTTGGCTGCTGCTTCACCTTGCTCCGCATTTGAAACTTTCAGTTGAATTTCACTTTTTCCAAGATCCGTCGCAGTAAACTCATAAGCAGGGGTGGTAGAAACTTCCTTACCATTCAATGTCCAGGCGTATTTCACTTCTGAACTTCCTTCTACTACAGCCTTTAGATTCAGAGTTGTACCTTGCACTACTTCTTGTGCTTCGGCACCCTCTATCACAACTGTTAAAGGCGACAACGGTTCTTTGTCATCATCACTACAAGATACTAGTCCTACTGTAAGGACAAGGCATGATAAAAAATAAATAATGTTCTTCTTCATTGTTAGTATATAAAAAATTAAAAACTAAAATTCAAACATCAACGAGCACAGCACATTACGCAATGGCATCGGATAGTATTGTGTCGATTCATAATAGGTATTCAGAATGTTATCCACACGTACTTGCGAAGTAAGCTGCATGCCGTTCCCTAATTTCCACAAATAACCCACTAATAAGTTATGAACCGTATAAGGACGGGTTGAATAAGATTCATCAGTTGTGACATAACGTTTACCTATATAAGTAGTCTGCCACGAACAAAAGGCTTTTTTATAATCGAACGCCAGCCGTGCATTCCATTTCAATTCGGGCACATAAGGGATCTGCTGCATATAAGAGTTATCATCTACATGCTGCTTCTTCCGCGTACGCGAACGAGCCCAGCTGAAATTACCGGAAAGTGTAGTCTTGAAATCTCCAAAGCTAAGCACCATTTTACCAGTAAACTCTGCTCCCATCGAGAGGACATTACGTTTGTTCTGAGGTGTCCATATCCACTGGTTGCCATCTTTTGGAAGCCACAATATCCAATTGTCAATATGCATCAGATAACCGGACGCTTCTGCATTCAATGTCATCCAGGAGGTTAAATCATTCTTATAACCGATGGCTGCGTCATAAGAATAGCCGTCTTCGGGTTTCACATCAGGATTTCCACCGGGACGCCAATAAAGATCATTCATACTGGGAAAACGATAATTATACGACATGCTACCTTTTACGTAGAAGGTCTTATCGAAAAAGTTTGTGGCAAAACCAGCCGACCATGTAGACACGTTCCGGCTATTATTCTGCTCGAACATATACTGCCCATGTAGTTGTAACCATGGCAATAATGTCCAGTTCGCCGAAGCTTGCAACGACAATACATTGCGATGATGCTTCAATGGCGGTTCGGGTACCGGTATATTATAATACACATCGTCTATCAGGTACTTAGCGGAATCCACATCAATGTAACTACTCACATTTACCAAGTCGTGTGTATAGGTAAGCGTAGCATTCAATACCAACTCGTCAACAGGTGCACACGAATAATCAGCAACCCCCTGCCATGTCTGCGAAGAGTTGATATTGCCTTCCGGGTCGAACAACCCGCCATCAAACCATTTGTCATACTTCAGACGATAATAAAGCCATGCGCCTTTTACATGAAATTCATGGATGCCACGCACGTAGTCGAACCCTACATACCCGCGAATATTCGTTTCATTCTGCTGTTCGTGTGTCTTTCCCACAATGCCTAATGGTTGGGGCAACATGCGCTTCCCTTGTTGTATCCAGCCTACAGCAGCCAGTTGTGCGTACGGATTCAGTTTAAAGTACCCTTCCTGCATCGCACTCCATTGTGAATATTTGGCATCTTGCCGCTTCTCACGGAAAGCTTCATTAGTAAGTACTTTATTAATATAAGTATAGTCATTATCCGAATGCTGATAAAACAAACGTGTTTTCGAAACCACCCGTTTGCCACTTACATTAATCTGTGTTCCTCCGGTATATGTGTTATAAGAACCATATTCTCCAAAAAATTTACCTGTAACTCCCTTTCCCCACTCCGGATCATTGAAGATGTTTACACTCCCACCCACAGCACCGGTACCACTCTTCACATGACTGCTTCCATAATAAAGGTTCACGTTGTCGGCAAAGAAGACAGGGAACTGCGAAAAGTCAAACACTCCGGACATCGGCGGCGTGATGTTGATTCCATTCCAGTTGACCCGGGTTTGCGCAGCACTTCCTCCACGGAAAGAGGCTGTAGATAATGCTCCCGTGCCCAGGCTCTTAATGTAGGTAGCTGAATTTTCGGTCAATAACTCAGAAAACGAACGGGTTTTATTGATTTGCAGCAATTCAGGCTCAAGATGCGTCACTTTTGCACCGGCATTTGCTTCATTGGCATGACGTATCCGACGGGCTACAATCTGCACCTCATCCAGATTCAGGCCATAGGCAATCGTATCCTTTTTTTGAGCTATCGCATCAGTCACCAGCAGGCATGCGGCAACTATCAGGAAAAACAGTTTTCTCATAAACTTAGATTATTGAACTTCGGATGATTCAGGGAAATAGACCTGATTGGGATAAATACCAACACGGTAACTTTCAACATTTCCACTCTCTTTATAATGACGAATATAGCCACGCTGTGCCGAATAGTCCAGACAGTCGCAGATATACACTTCCCCTTGCGGACTTACTCCACAACCATACATCATATCTACTCCAGGTACATGACGATGTAATTTAAAAGTGCCATCATCCGTATTCAACGTATAAATACTTTGTTGTGAGTCATTCGGAAGACCCGGTTTGCAGGTTCGCACACTAAAATAGATCAGAGTTTTAGTAGCATCCATGTCAGTCCGGTTATAGCTGATAGTTCCGGTTACATCCCCTTCTTTGGCTTCATTCTTACTGACAAAAGGCAGTCTGTAAGTAGTCACTACCTTCTCCGTCTGCGGATCAATACACTTTAACAGGATAGCAGTAAGTTTGCCTTTATCACGTTCGTTCATCAAAGCCCATATCTTGCCATTTTTGTCTTTCAGCAATTTACAGGTTTTAGTGACTTCCTCATTATAGACTTCTTCTATCATGCGGCTTCCTTCCAGAGTAATATTGTCCAGATCGAACACATAAACCCCTTTTGCTGTAATACCCAAAAGTTTATGTTCAGACACTTCCATATATTCTACCCATTTTCTGATAACGATATATTCCAAGGGAGTACCATAAGGAGGCACGGTACGAATCCGTACCAGCTGGCTGGGCAAATCAACACCGGAGACATTGTTACTTAAAAGATCGGAAACGATAGCAGTAGTATCCGATATAGCCACAATCTGACGTGGTAATCCTGCCTGTGTATAAAGTATCGTACCTTCGGATTCGAAAGTCTTGGAATTCACAATCTCGATTTTCTTAGAATTGTTCAAAGCGATGAAGTACTTCCCATTAATCATCGTAATAGATTGTGCTACATCCCCTAACGGTCGGTTATTCACAACACGAAAGACATCGGGACTCACCATCCCGTTACGGTACAATACAGATATAGCTCCCATATTCGTACCTATTCTTCCCTCGTTCAAAACAATAGCTTCGATATTACCCTCGCCCACTCCGGCAGGAAAATCATCCTCATATTCGCAGGCGGATAATGATACCATTAGCACTGCACAACATAACCTCAAAATGCGTTTCTTCTGCATACACACAATTATTTTCCGTTATGTTTCGAGGTACGAAGTCAGAGCAATGACCTCTCATATCTATAACAATATGAGTTGAAGCAATGTGAATCTCTTAAGTTCCTTTTCCCCCGAAACTGTAGATTGCAGACTTTGCAGGCAGGTCTTCTGACTCGCTTCCTCTCCGGAAGTCCTTCCCATCCTATACGGACAGTGGACAAGTGTAGAATTTATCCGAAAAGTTTAATGAAGCTCACAGCAGTGGGTCTGTTCAGGAGTTTCACCTGATTCCCTTTTCACCTCGTTTGATAAGATATATCACGAAGCACCCGAAAGCCGGATTCTTAAATCCGAGTGCAAAGATAGACATTATAAATCATGCAAGGAAGAATATTCTAAAAAAAAAGAAAATGAACTTAATGTTTTATTCCCTCTTATAAGTTTGCTTGGTTCAGTACTCAAGGCTTTATGAATAGGCCCCGTATATTCATTATATCTGAGTCTTATTTACTCCGTGTCTTCTCCGTATCTATACGCTTGGACTTGATACGGAGTTGGTACGGCCTTGACACGGAGTTGGTATGAAGCAGACTTGCAAGAATCCCTTCCTGACAGATTCCCTAAATCTATTCCTCAAAAAAAGAGGAAGAAACGTTTGTCTGTTCCAAATAAAAGAAGTACTTTTGTGCCCGATTATTCCGCACCGGGTTCGACAAAGTGCTTTCTAAGTGATTAGAGACCACCCGACGGAGCTAACTTATACATTATAT
>OGXE01000301.1_pt1 | contig 43555 bp, 29 predicted proteins | sample 1576181 | NCBI WGS metagenome assembly OGXE01 (sample SAMEA3541478, study PRJEB24748) | human gut metagenome | biome: human gut; feature: human-associated habitat; material: faeces | place: China | collected 2012 | reverse complement strand
GGTGCATCGGTAATGGCGTATCCGTTTGTTATTGTTCCGTCGGCATTTAAAGTAAACTCATAAGTTTCGCTGTTGATTTGATACCCGTCGGGATTTATTGTTTCTTTAAAAGTATAAGTACCCACAGGTAAGTAATCTACGGTGATTGTACCCTCTGAATTTGATACCCCTGCGTAAACACATTTGCCGGTGCTGTCATATATTTCAATGGTAGCTCCTTCAACGGGTTTACCGTTAACAAGGTCTACTTTTGATAGCGTAACGCTTGTTTTCTTGTTCTTTATAGTAAGCACTGTGTCCTTAGTCGAAGAATTTATTTCAAAGTCATAATGCGAACTGTCCTGAATATATCCGTCAGGGAAAGCTGTTTCCACAGCGTAATACTTGCCTTCAGGGAGAGTATTATAAAGAACGATAGTACCGTTTTCGTCGGTGGTGTAGCTGCCGTTATAAGTGCCGTCATCTGCGTAGATTGCAAATGTTACATCGGATATTTTTTCGTTAGTATCGGCATCAACTTTTGCTAAGGTATAGCGAGTCGGAACGTTGCTTATTACTACTTCATTAAGTAAATTACCGTCCTTGTCGGTGCATTTACCGTCGTTGTTTATCTTGAAGTAATGCTTGGTGGAATCGGTATAATATCCTTTCGGAGTTAATGTTTCAACGAAATAATATTCCTTGTTTAATTCAAGTCCGTCAGATATTGTAATTTCGCCGTTCTCGTCCGGTTTGAGCGATGTTTTATTGATTTTTGTATCATCAAACGTGCCTTTTTCATAAAGGTCAAATTCAGCACCTGACGGGGTAATTTCGGCATTATCTGCGTTAACTTTTTTAAGAGTTACTGAAATTCTGTCGTTGTTTACCGTCATTTCATTGTCGTTAGCAAATCCGATTGTGAACTTTATCGGAGTAAGGTTAGGCACATAACCTGTCGGAGCCGTCTTCTCAACAGCATAGTAAGTTCCCTCCGGTAAGCCTTCTATTTTCCAAAGACCTGATGCATCTGTTTTGCCGGTCGCTACCTTGCCGTTCGGATTAAAGCTGCCGTCGGCATTTGCTTTGTAAACAACAAACAGCGCATTGTCAATTCCTTGATTTGTTAAGCTGTCAACTTTTCTTACCGTGAAAGATGTTCTTGCGTTGACCGCGATAATTTCATTATTAGCAATTACTTCATTGTTTTCATCAACGGCTTTTCCGCTTTCGGTTATTGTAAAGTAATGCTTTTCCGGATTGGTATAATACCCGTCGGGAGCTTTTACTTCTACAAAACAATAAGTAACGTTAACAAGTAAGTTCTTCACGGTAATGATTCCGTCTTTATCTGTAGTGTAAATCTTATCTTGTCCGGTTGCAGCATCCTTTACGGCTTCAAGTCCGGTATCTGTAACTTTGTACAGCTTAAATTCTGCTCCCGATAACGCTATTCTGTCTTCTATATTTTCGTTTGCGTTTACCTTTTTCAGAGAGATAACAGTTGAATTGTCATGAATTGTTATAGTCTTGGCTGCCTTTGCAGAAATTGAGAAGGACATTTCGTCTTTGCTCTGAGCAGTTGTAAGATAACCGTCAGGAGCTTTTGTTTCAACGAGATAATAGTCTCCTTCCGAATAGCCTTTAAGAACTATCAAGCCATTTTCATCGGTAACAAGACCGCGTTTTACACATATGTTTTCTTTGTTGTACAAGTCAAACATTGCATTTGAAAGAGGATTATCGTTTTCGTCTACTTTCTTTATTGTGAAAACAGTCTCGCTGTTTTTGACAACGATTTCCGGATACCCTGTTGATTCGTTGACATTGTTTGATACATCAATGTTTCCGTATGTATCTGTAGTAAACGAATACACTGTATCGTCAAGATAATATCCGTTTGGAGCTTTTGTTTCTTGATACGTATAGGTTGTGTTGGCTTTTAATCCTTTAACAACAGCTATTCCGTTCTTGTCTGTAATTGTTGTGAATTTGTCGTCGTCAGAAGATTTAACTTCAAACTCGACACCGCGCAGAGCCTCATTTGTATCGGCGTCAACTTTGCGAAGAGTTACACCTATACGATTGTCAACGACCGTAAGCACATTGCCGTTAGCCGAAGAGCAGTCCGATAGCTGACCGAACTTTGCTTCATACGCAGTACCTTCTTTGTTGAGCTGTACTGTAAGACAAGCAACAATTTCATTCGCAGGGAGAGCACATCTGTCCGGGGCTTTTGTTTCTTTAATAACAAAGTAGCCGGGGGCAAGATTTTCTATCTTCAACGTTCCGTCGTCTTTGGATATGCCCGTAAAGACAGGTGTTTCGTCTGATATTTCAAACGAAGATGTGGCTTTGTAAACAGAAAATTCGGCACCTTTAAGCTTATTGCCAACCTCATTTTCCTTGTTGATTTCAACATCAACGTCAAAGGGAATTTCTTTCGGCTTATTAACCAAATCAAGCGTTATGTTTGAATTTTGGTCGGCGATGGTAAACGGATATAATTCTTCATCGAGCATATATCCGTCCGGTGCCTGACCTTCTCTCAAAATATAATCGCCTGCCGGGAGATTGTTTGCTGTAAATGTTCCGTTCTCGTCTGTTACAAAATAATCGTCGTTCAAAGAGTCATTCCACACAAGATTGTCCCAGTCCCAAGACGTTCCCTTACAAATCACAAACTCTGCCCCACTGAGCTTTCTGCCGGTTTCAGCGTCCGCCTTATTAACCGTCACAGAACCTTTTTTAGTAACGTTATAAAAATGGACGTTCGGAATTGTATTGAAAGACAAAGTAACTTTCTGTGGAGCTACGGGTATGTAGTTGTTCTGTGTAATTTCGGTAATGGTGTACTCATAGCCAACAGGAAGATTATTCACTTCAGCTACACCGCTTGCGTTGGTTTTTACGTTTTGACTGAATCCCGTGGCATCGCAACGAACATTAAATTCGACATTGTTTACGTTCGAATCATCGGAATGTTTCGTTATCTTTAACGCACTTGTATCCGTATAAACGTTGAACATCACAACTTGCGGGTCGGGTATTGAACCGCAAATCAGAGTCTGAAGTTCAGGGTTAGCGGTAGCATACAGAGCCACGCCGCCGTGACAATCGGTCAGATTTTTCATCATTTCGATATGTTTAAGGCTTTTTCTGTTTATCGGAGCATCCGAAGTTATAGTTATAACGTTTCCGTTTTTATAAACTGACAACCCATCCGTGCTTGTAATATTAAACTCGGATAAAATGCCGTTCGTATCTGTAAACGTCTTTGTGTATTTACCGGTAGCCGCATCATAATCAAGTTTTAAATTCAAAGAGTCACCCAAATTCGGCTTTACCGTATGCTTAGACATTTCGGTTAATATGCCTCGATATGCCTCAAGAATATCTGAGTATCCTTTTGTCTGCATGCTCAAAATGAAACGACAGCACTTATTGTTTTCATCATATCCACCGGTAATTCCGGCGTAAATATCCGAGGAAGCACTTGTTCTATAACCAAGCATGTATTCCCAAATGATTACCTGAGTTGCATAGTAGCCTGCGTCTCCGTATTCTGAATAAGAGTTTGGATAACCATATATAGAAGCTAAGACAACGCCTCTTTTGGCCGTGTTACTTGCGTTCTGCCAAGCGGCTGTATCAACAAGGTCTACGGCGTCTGTAGATGTACCATTGGCAAAATCTTTGCCAAACTCCAAACAGTAAGCCGCCTCGCCTGTTGCTGTAACCGTTCTTTTGTAAAACGTTTCCCAACCTCTTTGAGACGGAGATGCTACAGACCCGTCGTCGCCCCAATACTTTATGTATTTATAATGAGTAGGCGACTGCTTAATAGTGTATTTGTTGTTTACATTCGCCGCAAAAGCAGACAAAGAAAACGACCCAAGCATGATAAGCACAGAGAGTATCGAACAAAGAACTCTTGCAAAAACTTTCTGCTTTTTATTAACCATATTTTTTACCTCCTTCTTCTTTTTTTGGTTAATATAATACTGTTCATTTATGTTGCATAGCCGTCGGCTCACGGCGGACGGCACTGTAGCTGTTGCAACAGCGCAAATGTTATGAACGTCTCTATCGTTGTTATAACCAAAACATTTCCCTCCTTTCTTGGATGTTTGGTGACTATACCTTTTAGCGTGTAAAATATAATGATAACTCACTAAGAAAATAAAAAAAGAGAAAACGAGTATTTTTCTTGTTGGTAATTTTTGGCAAAGCCAAAAAGCACCAACACAAATACACATTTTCTCCATTAACCATTGCTTAACGAGCAACTTCTTAACATATAACTGCTAAGCACAAACCGTAGTAGATACGGCAATTAACTTATTAACTTATTACAAATAGAAAATATAAAAAGTGTAGTAACACACTCCCGGACCAAGGTCATCTCTCGCCTTGGCTTCATAATCGACATACATTTTTATCGGTGCGCCTCTATTCAAATATCCGGCATTAACGCACTCATTATATTCGATTTCTGCACATTCCTTTATGTCTTGTAAGACCTTCTGATTATTAAATGAATTAACAGTCAGCGTCCAGCATGAATTGTTCTTGTTGAGTGTCGAAGACACTTCCACGTTGCTAAATGACCCAAGATGCTTGTTTGCCTCTGCTTTAAGCTGTTCCGGGTTTACATCTTGATTTGACCCGCAAGGAATATGCCTTTTTGTTGTCGAAGCAGCAGTAACAGAAGCGTTTGATGCTGTTGTTTTTTCTGCTTTTTCTGTTTTTTCTGTTTTGACTGTTGTTGTTTTCATCTTCGAAATATTGTTGGGGCAACTCTTTTTTTCGCCTGTCTCATTATTCGAAGAAGTGTCTTTTAGTGTATCCTGTATTCGGACATTTACTGCCTCTGTTATGGATTCGGAAGTAATCTCCGTTTCGTCTGTAGTGTCACTACAAGAGGAACTACAAGAGGAAAGAACTTCGCTGCCAAGCGTTTCGTCGGCTTTACATTTACTTTTGTTTTGCTTTGTAACAGCTGCCCCTATTGTTATTAAAGCAACCAGCCCACAGCAAATACAACATGCAACCATAACTTTTTTTCTTTTTTTGGTCTCCATAAAAAATTTCTCCTTTCGAATATATATGACGAAAGTACGAGAAAATTTGCCCTTTTTACGAAAATCCGATGTAAAAAATGACATAAAAAACCGCTTCCCGAAATGGGAAACGGTTTCATATTGTTTTCGCACTTTTTGTTATATTTATTATAACAGGCTGTGTTTGAAAAATCAATGTCGTCTTTTTTTCACGATTTTTTTCACGTGTCAATGTCAACTTTTTTTCATTTTCCGCAATTATTTTACGCAGCCAAGTCATCTTGTGTAATCGTTTCGCCGTTAGCAAGTTTACGAAGAAGTTTCGAGTCAGATGTTATAAGTAGAGTTTCCTTTCTTGAGTCCTTGATATTAACCGTGAAAGTGTTTTCATTTGCTTTAACTAACACTTGACCTCTTGAAAAGTTTGTTATTGTTTTCAGTTCGTTGTGTGTAAGGTTGAAATGTTCTTTAACGATTTTTGCTTCATCATCATCAAGACGAAGTATCATTTTAATACGGCTGTTGTTTAATACAGCTTTACCGTATTTACCACCTTCAAGAGCAAAGAAGTCCTCAATATCCTGTGTTGCCGCTATACCTGAACCACCCATACCACGAATAGTCTTAAATACAGTAACGACAAATTCGGCTGCGAGAGGATTTTTGTTGAGCAACATCCAAGCCTCGTCTATTGCGACAACCTTTTTCTGTGTCTTATCTTGCCTAACAGTATCCATAATAAACTCAAGAGCAACAAACATACCCAAAGGCTTTAACTCGTCTGACAAATCGTTAAGGTCAAATATGATATATTTATTACTGAGGTCAACATTTGTTTGACCGTTAAAAGCACTTGCCGAACCTGTAACAAATCTCAACAAGATATTTGCAAGTCGCTCTGTACCCTTTTGTTGAGAAAGCACATTATATAAATCCTCCAAAATCGGCATTTCTTTATATACTACATTTGAAACGGGATTTCCCTGTTCGTCTACAACAGTTTTTGTTGTATCTATAAGAGAGCTGTTATCTTTTGTAATACCTTTAAGCGAATATGTCTTTAAGATAGCGTCGTCAAGAAAGGTTCTCTCCTCTCCTGACATATCGCCTATCGCCAACGAGAAGAAGGTAAGCAAAGAGTCGATTTTGCTACTGAGGATTGATTGTCTTTCTCTTTTAGATGAATAACCCAATTTCTTTGCGTTTTCATCTGCGCTTGGTCGAATTTCCATAATGTTTATTCGTGTTTTTGAACCCGAAGAAATAGTAAGAAATTCACCATTAACTTCTTTACAACCTCGTTCATATTCGTCGCCCTTAATCGGGGCAATAACAAAAGTTTGTACGCCTTTAAGCCTAAAACGAAGACACATCGTCTGTAAGGTAAATGTTTTTCCTGCACCGGAAGTACCTAAAAGCGTAATATTTGCGTTTGAGTATTTTGAAGTGTCAAAATTATCAATCACGAGCATAGTTTTGTTATCACTGATACCAAGAAGAATTCCGTCTGTGTCGGATACCTCAAACGAATTAAATGGATAGAAGGCACTAAGTCCCGATGTTGTCATGTTCCTTTTGCCCTTACCGTATATGTATGGGTCAAGAGTATTAAGCGGCATGTAAGAAGAAAAAGCTTCTTTAATTTTGTATTCGCACTCATTCAAGTCAACATCAATGGCTCCGAACATATCTTTAACAGCTGAATTTTTTTCATACAACTCTTCTAAAGAAGAAGCGGAAAGAGTGAACATCGTTGTGACATAAAAAAAGTCCTCGCCGCTGTTTAATCTGTTTCTTATGTATGCGCTCGACTGAATAGATTTGCCGATTTCCTCATAGTTTTCGCCCTCGGTGTTTTTCATAGTGTTCATCCGAGCCTTGTTAATACGTATCTTGGTACGCAATTTATTCTTCATTGATTTAGAGTCTTTTTTATCGACAAATATATCGACATCTATACCTTCTGCGCCGCATATTATCCCTGTAAGCCAAGCGTAAGAAATTCTGCTTGGGTACTCCTTAGAGGGAATGTACAGAAACGAATAATACGTCCCGTCCACAACACAATATTCGCTGTAAAACTCTATTTTCTCAGGTGAAACAAGCGTAGAAACGGGAACATCAAAGTTATCAAGCAGCTCTTCGTCATTATCCGTAATACGCTTTGCTTCATCGTAGAACGCTTGTTTGCGTTCTTTAAGGTCGTATATTGTTTTGTTTTTGTTGGCAAACTCATAAAGCGTGTTAATCAGGAAGTTATTTTCGTCTCCGTGTCGAATAACAGCATTTCCGCAGTTGCGAATAAAACGCCTTATGGTTTGTTTAGCCTTGTCAAGATAATAAACAGCGTCATCAAAGGATTTTATCTTTTCTGTGTCATTGCCGCAGGCTTCAAGAACTATGAAAAAGCGACGAGATAAACCCGAATAAACTCCCAAGCGTTTTATAAGCCGCATATAATCATCTTGATATGGCTTTAAATGAGAGTCTTTTTCGAGAGCAAAGTCGTGATTCAAAACGTTTATATACTTGTTTACGTCAGCACGGCGCGAAAGACTTTTTATCTGCATCGTTACCGGGCCTATCTTAGTCAGCTGAGCAAAGCCATCAATTATTTTTTCCTTATCCAACGCCGTCTTGTAGTCGAAGTTAATGGGGGCAATTTCAACGATTGTTACATACCTCTTATCCGGCGTTATAATAACGTTGTCTTTGATTTCGACGTTCCCGATAACGTCTTCAAAGCTCATTACCTTGTTGTTTTTTTTCAATTTTATCACCGCCTAAAAAATCATGTTATTACAACAATATATGGAATATTTTTCTGCAAATTTGCCCTTTTTGCAAAAAAGAAAGCCAACACCAATCGGCATTGACCTTCTTAACTTTTGATTTGTTTTGAATACCGCTTTCACTTACTTACGCTTCGGACTTTTTCTTTTTAACAAAATAAACTCCGATAACGCTAAGAGCTGAAAGTCCTGTGAAAGCACCGATTGCTTTTCCGGCTGTACCGGTTTGAGGTATTTCAACGGCTGGTATTGCCTCATTAGTCATATCAGCTTTAACGATTTCGCCGTCTTCTTTAATCTCAAACTCATGCGGCGTTTCATCAAGAATATAACCGGGAGCAGCATCAAACTCTTGATACGTGTATTTACCATATCTTAATGTGAATGTTGCTACACCGTTTTCATCGGTATACCCTTCGGCAACGACATTGCCGTCGGCGTCATAAATTCTGAAACCTGCGTTCGGAATAAGAGCACCTGTAGCTACATCGGTCTTTGTAATTTCAACAGTGCCGATTATAGGACGGTCTTCGAACGTATTTTCGTCGTTATTTGAAACAGTAACAGTCTCGTTATTATTTCTTATTTCAAAATAATAATATTCGTCGTCCGCCACAAAACCTTCAGGAGCTGTTTTTTCGTGAAGGAAATATCCGTTATAACGCAACCCTTCGGCTATGTATGTGCCGTCGTGATTATCTGTCATTGTTCCGTAATACGTATCGACACCCTCATCATAAGTTTCGTTGGCGTTTACGTCGAGGTATATGTCAAATACCGCACCGGCAATGTTTTTATCCTTATATTCTTTATCAACCTTTGTAACGGTTACATTTCCGGTTATAATGCTGTTCAGAACTTTGATTTCAACAGTTTGAGCATTATCCGTAACAGATACCGGGGTAGACTTTTCGCTTAATACGAAGCCCTCAGGAGCTTCAATTTCTCTTACGATATAGTCTCCGTAAGGAACATTATCAAACACAAATGCACCGTTTTCATCGGTCTTGCTTACAAGATACGCCGTGTCCTTAGTAAATTCGGTTGTGGTTGTTGAGAACAATCCCATTGTAGCGTTTGCGACGGAATTGCCGTCATCGTCCACCTTATGTCCCAATATCTTGCCGCGAATAATATCGTTTTCCACGGCATTACCGTCATTGGCTGTTACGGTAACGGCAAGAACGGATTGACCGGCATAATTGAACTCTACAGGATACTTAACATCGGACGGTATATAATGCTTGTCTGTCGATACTTCTTTGACATAGTATTTACCAAGAGGAATATCGCTGTTAAATATTATATGTCCGTCTTTGTCCGCCGAAGCGATTTCTATAAGTCCGTCTTTCGGAAGAACCGTGTTATCGTCGGCAAGAATGTTCTCGTTCGCATAGAGACCAAACTTAACATTTGTTATTTCGTCTGCGTTACCTATGTTGTAAAGGTCATCTTTTTCAAGAAGCTTGTCAACTGTAACGGTAGCCTTCTGTCTTTCGTTTGTAAACGATACGGAGTCAGATACAATGTTTTCGTTCTGTCCTGCATACGAGAGTGTAACATACTGCGGAATATTGTTAAGGGTCATACCGTAAGGTGCTGTTTTTTCAACGATTTTATATGAGCCGAGATAAAGTTCTTTGCTCTTTGCAACACCTTCACTATTTGTCTTCACAGTATCGACAATTTCGCCCTCAGAAGCACGTTTTGTACCGTCAGAAGTATAAATATCTTCGTTAGCAATAATGTCATATACGGCGTTCTTGAGACCTTTTACGGCATATACGGGAGTGTATATTTTACCGTTCTTATCTTCATTCTTTTCAACGCTGCTTAACACTTCGCCTGTCTTGCGTACTTCGATAACACCCTTTTGAGCGACGTTCTCAAAGCTTGCATAGTCGGTAAATGTAACTACATTCTGGCCTTTGTATGTCAATGATATATTCTGTTTGGTATTGTTAATAACATAACCGTAAGGCGCGGTTTTTTCAACAATATAATAGTTGCCGAGATAAAGATATTTTGTAACCGCCTTACCGTTTTCGTCGGTAGTTACGGTATCGACCAATTGGTCTTTGGTATATTTAACTTCGCCGTTAACAACTACGTCTTCCGCAGCGAATATATCGTACACAGCACCTTTAATTGGTTTTTCGGTTTCAACATCGGATTTGGTAATTTCAATGTTGGCTTTCTGCGGAGCATTCTGCGCTGTGTAGCTGTTCTGGAACACTTCGACTTCCTGCCCTTGATATTCAAGGTTTGCCAATACTTCATCCGTATTTAATACGTATCCGTTAGGAGCAGTTGTTTCAATAAGTTTGTATGAACCGAGATAGAGTTCGGGTGATATTGCAACACCGGTTTCATCGGTGGTAAACGACGTTACTATGTCGTTCTTGTGATATTTAACATCACCGTTAACTGTTATGTCATCTGCTGCAACAATATTGAAAGTTGCACCCTTCAAAGCTTTGTTTGTTTCCTTGTCGGTTTTTGTAAGCTTGATAGTAGCTTTTTGCGCAAGGTTTGTGACCTCACAGTTCTTGTTATACAGAGTAATGTTCTGGTCTACGGGCGTAATGTCAACCGTATAGCTGTTCTTGTCCCTTACGTAAGGCTTTGGAGCTGATTTCTCGGTAACGATATACTGTCCTATATACAAAGGTTCGCTTGTGGCTTTACCGTTTTTGTCGGTAGTCAATTCGGCTACCTTCTCGCCCTTTCTGTATACGGTCTTTCCATTTACCTTAATAGTATCGGCAGCCTTAATAACATAGACGGCGTTTTCTACAGGGATATTCGTTTCCTTATCTGCTTTAAGAACTGTTATTGTAGCTTTCTGCGGTGCATTAGCGACTGTGGTTTCTGCATAAACAGTTTCCTTTTCCGCATCATACGTAAGGCTTACATCATGTCTTTCTGTGTTGACGGAATAACCGACGGGAGCCGTCTTTTCCTTAACGAAATAATCACCGAGAGGAAGATTTTCCGTTGAAGCCACACCGTCTTTAGTCATTATTGTTGTTACAAGCTGACCGGCACTATATAAAATCTCACCGTTTACGATTATGTCGGATTTAGCATATACTTCAAATTCTGTGGTAAGGTCTTTGACAGTTTTATTCGTTTCCGAATCGGTCTTAGTTACTGTTATTCTGCCCTTCTGAGATACGTCTTTGTCAGTAACTTTAAACGTAAAGATGCTTACATCCTGACCTTGATACATCAGGGGAACATAGTATACGTTGTTGTTCTTGTTGTATCCTTCCGGAGCCGTCAATTCTTTGACATAATATGTTCCGAGATACAATTTCTTGCTGTCACCTTTACCGTTATCTGTAGAGACTTTATCTACGAGCTGGTCTTTCTTGTACTTAACATCGCCGTTTACAACTATGTCAGTGCTTGCGTAAATACCGTATACAGCACCTTTTATAATCGGGCGGTCGGTTTCAGCATCAATCTTTGAAATTTCAATAATGCCTTTCTGCGGCATATTTGAAACTGTTTCAGATTGAATGTATACTTCAGCTTTCTGTCCGTCGTATTTCAATGAAACATTGTGATTGTCTTTGTTAAGGACATATCCCGTAGGAGCACTGACTTCCTTGAGATAATATTCGCCGAGATAAAGCGCATTTGAAAGAGCTTTCCCGTTTTCGCCGGTCGTTAATGTACCGACTTTTGTTCCGGCTTTAAACATTGTAACACCGTTAGCAATTATGTCTTCTCTTGCATATATATCAAAAACAGCATTGCTAAGAGCTTTGTTGGTTTCTTTGTCGGTTTTAGTAAGGTTAATCTGTGCTCTCTGAATTTTGTTAACTACAGTACCGTCGTTTACCTTAATAACATCGCCGTCATTTGATATTACAACGTCATAAGACCTACCGTCTGTTACATATCCGGTAGGAGCTGTTTTTTCGGTTACTCTGTACTTTCCGTCATTCTTTTCCGTTACGGGTAATTTGTTGACATAATAACCGTCGGTACAACCGTATCTGTCGTTGTCAAGTGTAGACGAATGAGACAAGTTGCACACGAAATCATATTCGTTTGTGTTTTTGTTATATTCGCTTACTGCGAATACAGCATCATCAGCAAGTATTATATCGCCTGTTTCCGCGTCCGTTTTTGAAAGAACCAAATCTCCGCGTTTGTATTTGTTATCAAAGGTTACGGAAGAGGTTTCGTTATATTTAACGGTAACAGTCTGGTCTGACGGCACTACCATATAGGAAGGACAGTTAAGTTCTTTTACCGTGTATGTACCTATAGGTAAGCCTTCTTTGGTAGCAACGCCCTCAGCGTTTGTAGTGATTGTTTCGTTTATTGTTTCGCCGTCAATTGCAGTACCGGATATGTTAAATTGGTATCCTGACTTAATACCGTCTTCGGCGTTCTTTCTGACTTCAATGTTGCCGCGTTTAAGATTGTTTGAAAACCAAACATTTGAAGTGTTGTTCGGCGTAACGGTTGTATACTGATAATCAGGTTCTACATAATACTTTTCGCCCGTTGCCTTTTCTGTAACTGTGTATGTACCGGGGCGCAAATCGTCTATAACAACATATCCGTCATATCCGTTTCCGCTGTTTATCGTTACATCCATATTGATGCCGTTACCGCTTATATTGAATACCATTCCCTGACTATCGCCTTGTTCGGCATGTTTGTTTATCTGTATTTTTCCTCTACCCTCTGTTTTGAGAGAGAAATACGCATTAACAGGGTCGTTTCTTGATACTGCCGTTGCCGTAGTCTGACCCGGACCAACGCAGTACATAGCCGTAAGTTGAGGCAACGGATTTGAAAACGAGTTGTTGGTTCTTTCACCTGTAACTACTTCCGAACCGTCAAACTCATTTGTTGTGAATATGTTAAGCCAGTTGCCCACAACTTCAAACTCAACGCCCGGCATGCTGAACGTATATCCAGATACAACGTGGTTATCATCAAATATGCTCTTTTCGTATCTGCCCGTGTTCGGGTTGTAGTCGAGAGTTATGGTTTTGCCTGAAGCTTGCCAGTCGTATCTTGTTGCAAAACTCGGTCTTGTTCCATGGCTCAACATCTGAGCTTCTATTTTGTAATATACGGCTTTACAAGCATCCCTGTTTGCGGAGCTTGTCTTGCCTCCGAAAGCACAATTGAGGAACGTTTCAGTTTTATCGGTGTTAAACAGACCTTTAACAATAGCCCACATAATAGCCTGTGTAGCAACCTCTTCAACATCACCTGAATATCCGTATCGCGGAGTACCGTTATATCCGTAGATAAAGGCGTATTTAATAAGCTGCTGTTGGTTATCTGACAAGCCTTTAATAATTGAACTTGCTGTTTTATTACCTTCCTGCACCTGTACGCCCGGCTCAACGCAATAGGCAACCTGACCGTTAGCTTTAAGTCTTTGATGCTGACCGTGTTTACCGCCCAAGCCTAACTCTTTATGTGAAGTAAAGTCATAATAAAAGCCGCTTATCCAGTCGTTTCTGCCGGTAACTCTTACGGTTTCTCCGTCGCTTATAGCCGATGAAGTCAGCGGTATTACCGACAACATCATCAGCACGGCAAGAAAGACGGACACGATTCTTACGATTTTTGTTTGTTTTCGGTTGTTTGAATGAATACTTGTAGTGTTCATAGTTGGATTTCTCCTTTCGTATAAATTTTTGTTTTTTAAACACTTACAGTAATATTTTTTGCATTTTTGCATATGTGCTGCGGTGCTACGAAAAGCCCGTACCGTAATTCGGAAAATTCGGAACAAAGAGCATATTGATACCTCCTCTTATTTGAAAATTTGATTTTTGCTTGCACCTATATATGAAAAGGTTTTTTTCAAATTTGCCCTTTTTACGAAAATTCGATGTAAAAAAAGGCATAAAAAAACCGCTTCCCACAGGGAAACGGTCTAATATTTGTTATTTGATTGTTTTTTCGGTGCTTTGTTTTTTCGCACTTTTTGTTGTACTTATTATAACATATGGATTTCTTTAAAGTCAATGTCAACTTTTTTCACGATTTTTTTCATAGGTCTATGTCAGCTTTTTTTCATTTTTGAAATAAAAAAATAAAGCCCTTTTGGGGAGGGCTTTATCTTCGTGAGGAGCGTTATCGCTGGGAGCGAATAACACTTTACTTTATTATACTTTACTTTCCTTGAAAAGCAAGTATTTTTCCACAAAAAACATCAATAAACAACATAAATGTAATACGGCTCGGCGCTGTCATTAGGACGGTATTTGTAGAAAATATTCATTCGAGCTGGGTGTTTTTTCCACAATTCAGCATATTCCTCATCGCTCAACTCCGAAAAATCTTGCCTACCGCCCTTATACGTACTATCAATCCTGTCACGCAAGTGTTCAGCATATAGCTTGTCATCTCCGGGTTCGAACTCTTTGGTTATGCCTATCTCTGGACCCCAAGAAGTGCCAACCTCAGTCATAGACGAGTCTATAACGAAGCCTTTGCTTCTGGCGTAAGCTTTAGCTTCTTCAACAATAGCCTTAACATCGGCTTCGGTTACGGGACGCCAGCTCTGCTGGTTGTTTCCGCCACCGCTGCTATTTGAGCCGCCGCTGTTGCCTGTATTTTTATTGCCTGAGTTGTTTTTGTTACCGCTGTTTGTTTTATTGCCGCCTGTGTTTTTCTTGCCGCCCGTGCTTTTATTGTTTGAGCTGCCTGTATTGCCTGAACTGCCCTTGTTGCCTCCGGCGTTATCATTATTTGCGTTATTGTTTTCGACTGCTGTATTATCAATAGCAGCTATGGTTGTTTCCGGTGTAGCGGTAGTATAAACAAAGTTACCGCTTTCGTCGGTTACGGGAACAACGTGACCTTCCGCATCGACGGTAGTTTCAACGCCGTCGGGCAATGTTGTAGTCTCGGTTTCCGGTTCAGCCTGCACGGCAACATTCGTAGTGCTTTCTTCCGCTTTGATTTTGTTGTTATGCACAACCGTAGGAACGGTTATCGCAGTTGCTACAACGATTACTCCCGCTACGGTAAGAGTAGCAAAACGAGCTTTAAACTTCTTGTCGTTTTTAAGCTTTTCGTTAAGGTTTTTGACCGCTTCTTTTAAGTTAAATTTTTTCATAGTTTTTTACCACCTCAGATATATTGTAGTTATTTTTGATTTTGTGTCAAGACAAAGCACACATAAAATAGAGATTTACTCTTTATCTTCACACGGTTTTTGTTTTTTCTGAGGCTCTCCTTTCATTTATATATGACCGAAAATCAAAGAAATTTGCCCTTTTGTTTGAATTTGTTTGAATTTAATATATGAACAAATGCACAAAACTAAAGACGCCATGCAAAAGCACAGCGTCTTTAGTCTTAAAAAAACAAAACTGTAAGTAAGGAGCCTTGACAACCGACAAATTAAATATTGACTGTTGCATTAAGGATGAAAACACCGATAGTTACAAGAACAACAGCGATAAACGCCCAAAACGCCCATCGTGTAGATTTGTTAGCCCAGAACTCTTTAAAACCTCTCTTATCACTTTCGTTTTTTCTTTCAGTTGAAGTTTCGGGTTTTTTCATAAAAAAGCACCTCCTTTCTTTTTTTATATATGACTTATCTTTTCGATTTTTTGCCCTTTTTGGGCTTCTTTTTGGTTTCTTTCTCGGAAATTGACGAATCTGAATCAAGAACATCCGTCTCTACTGTTTCCGACTCGACGACTTCTTCTACGTTATCATTTTGTGTTTCCGCATCTTCAGTTTCGGCTATCAGGTTGTCAAAAACGTGACTATCGTCTCTTTCGACAACGTGGCAGCTTCTTTTAAACTTAAAGAACTTCGTTATAAACTCGGAAAGATAGCAGTGTTTAATACCTATAACGCCGAAAGCAAACAGCGCACCGCCGAATACAGCTATAAGAATAGCTCTGTAAAGCAATCTGATAGGCAAGAAAATAAAGATAGGAATTGTTAAAGCTGCAAGCAGGGCCCCCTCGCCAATACTTCTGAACGAAAGTCCGCCGGCGGTAATAAAGCTATCTTCGTAATTACGTGGTATAACATATGCAGGTGAAAGATTTTCTTGTTCTGTCATAAATTATTAGGCGGGGAAATCCACAGACTTGCCTGTGGGAGGAACCGCCGTTCTCCTTTCAGTAATATAATTTTTTCTGCTTTCAATAAGTTTTAATTTTTTATAACTTACTGATGCATTGATATGAGTTCTGTCTAAAAGACGTAAATCCATTCTTCCAGTAGAGCGTCTGCCAAAAATAAAACATTCCTGTCCTTGGTACATAACTTTGTCGAAAAGTCTGAAACCTTTGACAAAGTAAGGTGCTTGGTTTCGTTTACGAACTCCTCCTTTAAGGATGGTATTTTTATGTATCTGTCTGTTATGGCAGCGCACTTTCTTCTGGTAATAATATGTTTCATCAGAGACAGCTAATGGGTGTCCACTTATACAACGGGCATCTATATAATGTTCCTTTGGAAGATTATTTTTTATGCGGGTATTCTTTGTAATGTAGCCGAAAGTAAGATTTACATCTGGATATAAAGTCTTTAATTCGTCGTAAAAGCTCCAACGCATAATTCCCATAAATGATGCATCTCTAAAAGACATTCCTCTGTGTATGGTCTTTGGAAGTTTTATTGTACCTCTGTGGTATCCGGTATGACATGTCTTGCAAAGCGTAATCAGATTATCCGGACTGTCACCACCTGTCTTACGGCTTTCTATATGATGTACATTTAATATTTTATCCTTGGATTTGCCTTTACAGCATTGACAAACATGACCGTCTCTGAAAAGTACATATTCACGCACATTCCAGAAACCTAACTGGTCGCCTTGTTGATAATCAGTACCGCTTATCGTAGGATTTTTAATCTTCTGAATATCAAAAGATGCCGTCTCAACAATTATCCGTGTAACGGGAAGTATCTGATGTACTTTTGCTACAACGGTCAAATGCGTATTTACTCTCTGCCTTACAGATGGTGCTAACCACCCTTTCTTTTTGCACGAAATCCTGTTATTAAAACGGGGCTTTCTGTACCTTGTTTTTCTGTTTCTGCGGGTTCTGCGGTTCTGCCGTCTGGCTGACAATAAACTCACTATATCGTTTCGCAGTTCAACATCAGATTCATAAAGGACTCTGTTTTGCGTTGTTGCGGAAATCCCGATATACTTAGAGCCTGCATCTATACCAAGACTGATTTCCTGTGTATAGTCTGTGCTGCCATACAAAAGCTGTATTGTAAACGGACAATGCTTAACAACTTTTGCTTTATCGGATTTTAATAATCTTCTGATTTTTCCATGCCTGTCAGTCGGCATAAGTGGTTGTCCGTCTTGTGAAATTACATATACCATTATAGGCATTTCCTTTCTTTGAATATTTGATATGTTTTACGCTGTAAGCCAGTACATATCAGACTGTAATATGCCTTCGCCAAAGTTAATGAGAGGTTTACATGCCAGCAACACTGTTCCTATACCACAGAACTGTTTAATCACTGACCTTAGAGCTACAGATTAGGCGTTATGTCCGTAGATAACTATACATTCTCTCTTAACGTAGTGCCCGAAGCACTCAGGCTACTCACTCTGGGTTGTTGACAACCCCACAGGATTTCCTGTGGGTATTAGTGAGAAAAACACCTCTTTTCTTTCTTGTTAATTGACAATAGTTGCATGAAGACGAATATCCGAGCTTTTAGCCAGATAAGGAACAGGATTAACGTTAATTCCGGCACTGTTTTTTACACCGAAATGAAGATGTGGGCCTGTAGTGTTACCCGTATTACCTGAGAGAGCAATAACACTTCCTGCGGAAACGGTATCGCCTTCTTTCACGCATATTTGATTAAGATGAGCATATATACAGTAAACTGTACCTGATGGCGTATCTGATTGTATCTTAATAAACTTACCATAAGTAGTTTTGCATGCGTTGTCTATCTTTACAACAGTACCGGAATTTGCCGCAACGATAGGCGTATTGATAGGACAAGCAAGGTCAAGTCCCGAATGTGGCGTACCGCTCGGATACAAAGGATACAAAGCCGAAACGGTTACTGTTCCTTTAACGGGGAAAAGAAAAGAACCCTTATCAAAAACCTCGCCGTCGTATATGAGCGAGTCGTCCGTCCCGTTTGTAATGCTACCGTAATCGGGAGTAACATAAGCCACTATCTTATAATCGCTCAAATCAAGAGCCAGACGTTCCACAGCGTGATTTGCCGTATCACCGCATATAAACGTTACAGTTCCGCCCGAAACCGTTTCTACGAGGCCCAGAGCGGTTGCTCTGAGTTCTGTATCTGAGATGTTAAGTTCCGGACACGTTTCCGCCACTGTCGGAGTATCGACAGTAGTTATGCTGCCATCCGCGTTTATAGTCTGCTGTGGAGCATACAAAACTACAATATCGCCCATTTGGGGTACATAATTATCATTTTTGTAATGCCACACATAGTTGTTGTTAAACAAGAAGCCTGTCATGTAATCGACGCTGCCTGTGTTCGGTATAACATTGTCAAGCAGTTTCGTGCCGGTATTAAGAACCGAATCCACCGTGTTCGCACAATAGCTTAGGAACGCAGCGTTCCAATAGGCACTGTTAGTGTTGTTCCATTCACTGTAGGGATTGTTGTTGTTTTCTCCTGCAACAAAACCAACTTGATTTTTTGCAGCGGTTATAAACTCACGAATAATTGTTGCCGTACCTGTTTCATCGTTATCGGCAATCAAGTGTTTATAATCTGACGGAAGCATAGACCAGATAAGGTTATCGTTACCGCCTACAAGGTTTGTGTAAACGTCAAGCTTCGGGTATATGTTGGATGACGATAATTTCTCCGTGCCTTCCGGAGATGTGTCATCACACGCAGCGAGGTACATATTTCCGGCAAAATTCAATGATTTAAGCTGTTCCTTTTGAGCATCTGAGAAGCCATAAGCCGCATAAATATCATCTTCGGTAAAGATACCGTTTACAGAGTACGTAAGTTGTCTATACGTAAACCCGTCTTCCGTTACTTGAGCCTCTTCGCTTACACTGTATGTAACAAGGCTGTTCATATTATCTTCAAGCCATTTTTTTAGACCTGAAGTGTCTTTGCTTCTCCATTTGGTATTGCTTGTTGTCTCAAAGAGTGTTTCGTCTGGTACAGCTTCACCCGACAGATATTCTTTAGTGTCTTTATATGCGTCTTTATAAGCGTAAGAATTTATCAAAGCTACCTTATCGGCTTTTAACGGAGAATAATCCGTCAAGTAAATTTGATTAACGGTTATTTTAAGTCCGGTAGAAGTCTTGTTGTTTTTAACGGTAATAACAGCGTCTGTTTCATTCTTACGCTGAACAGTAACGGTGTAGTTATCGTTCTTTCCGGCAACAATACGTTTCCACGCCGAAAAAGTACCGATTTCCGCCTCGTTTTTAGTTTGTTTAATAATGTCACTTACAACAGCGGATATTCTTTTTTCATATTCCTCTTCGATAACATTTTGAGCCTTGTTGATTTGTCGTTCCTCAACTTTTTCTTCAAGACCTCCGTACATAACTGACGGCAACATCCCGACCATACTGAATATAGATGCACCGATAAGCAATACACACAGAAGCAACACCGGAAGTATCTTTACCAGCTTTGGAAGTGTTTTCGACGCATAATCAACAGCATCGGCTACAATGCCGGGGACGTTTCCCGAAGCCGCATCCGCCGCAACTTTAGGAGCTGCCTTAACAGTATCCTTGGCTACGTCCTTCATGCTTTGTTCCGCATCTTGAGCTTCCGCCTCCTGTGCCGAAGCCTTGAGATTGTCCGTCACATTAAAAGCGGTCATAACTTTGCCCTTACCGGCTGCATCGCTTGCCGCATCGCTTGCTTCGGACGCAGCGTCTTTTGCTGTATCCTTGGCGTCTTTGGCATTGTCTTCTGCGGTTTTGGCGTCTTTAGCGGTTTGTGCAGTCTGAGAAGCATTGCCGTCAGAACCTTTTGTTTTGTCGCTGTTTTCCGTTGCAGACACATTGTCAGTATTTTGGTCTGAAGACAGTCCGGACATATCGTTTTGCCCGTTATTTGCGAGCTTCGAGTTATTCTTTATAAAGTTGTCCTGCATATTTTCATCAATAACGCTGTTTTCGCCGTAATCGCCGTAGCCGTTGGAACGAGCATCACGGCCGTTGTTTATGTCCGACTTGTTTGCAGAGTTGTCAACGTTTCTGCTATTTCTGTCATTATTGTTGTTTTCGTGGTTATCTGACAAAGATTTTGCCCCCTTTCTTTCTGTATTTTCAATTGTTTGGGATTGCTATGGAGAGAAAACAGAAAACAGAAAGAGTCTTGCCCCTCACGCTATTAACGCAAAGAGCAAGACTCCGTGTTATTTATCCTCCGGATATTCCGGATTATCCTTTGCGTATTTCTCTTCTTCTTGCGATTTCTGTTCGTAGAATTTACGCTTATATTCTTCTTGGCGACGTGTAACATCCGCGTCACTTAGACTGTTGTCCTTATAACTGTCGTCCAACGTTTTCTCAACATTAACGCCTTCGGCGCGCTCACGAATATTACGCTCGACGGTCTCTACAGTTGTGGTTGTATCTTGACCGGGTGTACCGCTTTTGTCCGTTCCGCTTTCGCCGAAGGTAAACGGTCCTTTAGGTTCGGCTACGGGTGCACCACCGGTGCCGAGACCAGTATTTTGACCCAAATCACCACCGTGGCCGGTATCTTTAGGTTGGTCATCGCCCGTTCCGCCTTCATCCTCGTTATCGCCGGAGCCGGGACCAGTATTTTGACCCAAATCACCACCGTGGCCGGTATCTTTAGGTTGGTCATTGCCCGTTCCGCCTTCGTCCTTGTTCTCGCCGGGGCCGGTATCTTTAAGATTGCCACCGCCCAGATTGCCGCCATCATTACCGCCGGTATTTTTAGGTTGGCCTTCGTCCGGATTATCGTCGCCCGTTTCCTGAGTATTCTTCTGATTTCTCAGCCGTTTATTCTCTTCGTTTAGCTCGTCCTCATTCTGCCTATCAGCTAAAGCACCGTGACCGAGCTGTCTTGCCTCTTCTTTGCTTGCTGCTCTGTATTCGGTTGCGTTTTGAGACAAGTTCTTAGCCAAACCGCTTCTGTTGCCACCGAAGAAGCCTAACACATTGCCGGCTTTTTCACCTAAGTAATTACCCAAGCCTCCTGCCTGAGCCACTTGCGCGGCATTTTTATTAGCTTTACCGCCAAGAGCAATAAGTCCGCCGAGGGTCGGTCCTGTATCGTTGCCTCCTATAGCCTGTATCTTAAATGCAAGCTGAGCAAGGTATACATCAAACTTTTCCACGACCTTGATTAAAGCTACAAAAACAACCATAGCGGTAATAGGTCTCATCCATCTGCCGCTTCCGCTCATTCCGACTATAGCCGTACAAGCCGAGCCTACGTTTACAAAAGCGACGTTCAACATAATCATACCGAGTGAATTGAAAATAAGAACCAAGCAGTTAGCAATCATCATTCGTATCCACGACAGGAATATCTGCATAGTGCTATCGCTTATCACGGTAGGCATAATCATTGGTGAACAAACCGTAAGCACGTTTACAAGCAAATATCTTTCAGCCATTTCGGCAATGAGCCTGAACAACGCTATAATTGATTTTATGAAAAAGACAATAAACACTATAGCGGTTATAATTGTTCCGACTGAACCGTATGAAGCTCCCGATATAGCCCCTGCCAATTTATCAACAAAGTTTGTGCCTTCAGACAAGCCAAAATCGCTGGCTGATGTTTGTTCCACAAGCGAATACATATCAGATATTGACTGAGAGACTGTTTTACCGGTGTTAATAGTTATATTGTTGACTTTATCAAGCATCCACTGAAACATCGGGAACACGACTTTATACACTATGTCTATAATCCAATAGGAGAGAAATATAGACATTACGGCACGAATACATAAAGCAATCGGAGACTCTACTCTTTTTGAAAAACCCGCAAAAAACAGTTTGAAGATGTTGACGGCAAGCATAAAAATTGCAAGCACGACTCCGGCGCTTATCATTATCTTAACAACGATGTTAAGCAAGTCCGAGCCGAGCATCTCGACAAACCAGTTTGTCCCCTGCCCTTGTTCATAAGTAAACTGAAAAGGCCGCGTGAACGTGTCGAATATAAAAGTCATGACAGCCGAAGCTCCCGAAAATATAAGAGGCGTAACAAATCCGAGTATTACGCTGAAAAGAATGTTTACGCATATACTTGACATTGAATTTTCCTCCTTTCTTTGATTTGTTAATATATGAAGTAATTTTTTGCAAATTTGCCCTTTTGGGGAAAATTTCGGTCTTGGAAAACAAGAAAAGGTCTGCTCACAATCGCTTGCAAGCAGACCTTAACAGTACCCACCTTTTGTGAGGCTGCAAACGCAGCGTTAATTCTGAGTTTTACTACAGGTTGTGTTCGTGCAATCTCAGTACCAATGAATCACACGACTCTCAAACTTAATCAAGCAATCAACCCCAGTTGCTCTGACCGCCGATACCTGCCATAAGACTTGTACCGTAAGAAAGGAACAGTCCTATACAGTTAAAGCATACAAAGCAGATAACAACTCTTTTAATCCACTGAATAGAAGAGTCGGCACTTTTTGAATTTTTGCCAAAGATAAGGCTTAAAAGGCAAATGCCAATTACAACAGCACAGATAGGATTAAGTACCGCCGTCATTATACCGCCTATATCTTTGCACACTTTAATTACCGCATTTGAAATTTCTTCACCGGCTGCGAAAGCCATTGAAGAAAAAACGGAACAAAGTGAAGCTACAGACGCAGACGCAATGGCGAGAGTGCTTCTTTTACGTAGCTTGGTCGCCTGTGAAGTCTGTAAAGTTAAAGTCTTGTTCACAAGAATTCCTCCTTTCTTAATTTTTTTGGTCTATGAAACTCACATGGTAAAATGTGTAGTAACCGAATTAGGAATTAGCTGAACGTATAAGTGTTACTGCCTACAATATTGCCTGCGGCAGTAAAAATAAGCCCTATTAAATTAGCAAGAGCAAAAGCCCACACAATAGCTTTAACAGCTCTAAGTAATCTCTCCGACTGTTTCTGAGACGAAGAAAGCGTTAAACCGATAAGCGACGCTCCCATAGAAACAGAGGCGATTGGATTTACCAGAGTGGCTAATATATTTTTTATAGTTTTAACAACATCCGAATGAAGGATACTGCTCATTGATATATCATTACTTCCGCTATATGAAACGCTGACATCTGCAGCATACACAGATACCGTCAAAACAACACTTAAAAGTGCAATCACGAGTAGTGTGTTTATTATCTTGATGCTTTTTCTTTTTCTCAGGTACATCAAATCCCCCCTTCCTTGTAAATGTGTTAGATAATATGTTTTTTTCTTTCTCCTATATATGACAGAAAATTGAAGAAATTTGCCCTTCAGACAACTTTTTCTGTCCTAAAGTGAACGAAAATACTGACACCCGCACTTATTTGTGAAGCACGAGTGTCGGCATTTCGCTATGAAAGGAGAATGAACACTTGGCTGTTTTAGATTGTCGATATACCGACTTATTGCTCTCCTTTCTAAGTTCACGCAAACAATAAAAAAATGCCGATATTCAAATAATTGAATATCAGCATTTATGTGTTTCTTAGAAAGGAGACTGTATTAGTGTGAACACTTCAAGCAATTTTATTTTTTAATATAATTATCTTATATCAAAATCATACCATAGTATTTTTTGTTTGTCAAGTAAAAAAAATAAAAGCTGTAAAAGCTTTTTATGTTTGTTTTTTTCTCGCACTTATCACTATAATTATTATATCGCAGCTTTATATTGGAGTCAATGTCATCTTTTTTTCACGATTTTTTTCACGTGTCTATGTCAGCTTTTTTTCAAAAATTCTTGCAAAAGAACAGGAAAACAATATAATTGGATACAAGAAAAGAGAAAGGAACCTTGAGTGTGGAAATAGAAACAGCATACAGTCTTGTAGACAACAAGAACTATTCGTCAGAAGAAATCAAGGAAGTTTTGCGGAACTTGCGAAGCAAAGACGAAGAACAATTCTTGAGCTTTCTGGTTTGCCCGTTTTGCAAAATAGCAAAATGCGAATATGTTAACGAATTGAAGTATCCGCACTTCTCAATGCCCGAAACAGCTATTCACAAAGACGGTTGTTACGTGAAGAAAGAAGAATATACTCAAGCGGAACTGAAAAGCAACCTAAAACGCGGAAACGTAGCTTTCATAGAACGAGCTATTGATGAGTTTATAAGTGTATATTGCGGAACCAAAACCAAATCCCGCGTAAGCGAGTTTAAACGGTTGCCGCTGAAGCTCGCCACGCTCCCTCTAAAGCGTTCTGAATCCGGCAACCTGATTATGTATTACGGAAACGTAGATGTCTCTGTGAGCCGCACAGAAGACGAGAGCGGCATAGAACTTGTCTTATCAAGTCCTCTCACGGGAAAAGCGATGTACCAAATTACGATAACGGACAATGTATACCGGTATATGTCTGAGGATGCAAAAGAGAAGCTAAAGGAAAATACAACTCGTTTTGTTTGCTTCTTCGGCAGTTTTAGTGCTTTCGGCTTACAGGAAAAGAACCGTAGCGACAACAAAAGTGATACTTGCTTGCATACATCACTTTTACGGTCGTCATTTTTGAAAATATTGTAAAAAGAAAACCCCTTTGTCATCGTTATGATTATGACAAGGGGGTTATTTTGAAACACCAATCTTGATAAAGTTTTGATTCGCAGAAATGTGATTAGTCAAACACATAAAACAAAACATCGAAAACCCAAACGAGGGCAAAAGAAATGCCAATCTTGATAAAGTTCTGATTTACAGAACCGCGATAAATAAATCGCAAACGACGTCAAGAAAAGTAGAATCAAATGTCGTAAACAACAAAGCATAAGAACTTTATCGTACCCATATGATACCATAGTATTTCTCGTTTGTCAAGAGCTTTTTTCAAAACTTTTGCAATTTTCCCCGACATAAAGACTAAAGTCATCTGTTTTAGTTGCGTGGAGTGTAAGCGCATATAGACAGATAAGAAGATACCGCTTGGCATTTTCTCTTCTTTTCTGTTTTGTTTCTACTACTTACAAGTGTGGCTTAAAGCCACTACTGAATAAGAACATTACTATGTAAATCCAATACAGATATATTATATTATAATTATATATATTATATATGCAGAAATAAAACCGTGTCGAGAAAAACACTTGCATTATTGAGAAAAGCCGTAACTTTGTTGAGAAAAATCGTTTCTTTATTGAAAATAACGGGTTTCGGAGAAAATGATGCTCTTTCAGCGAAAAAACGACAAAAAAAGAGCCGTCTTACAAAGCCGACCGACAGCAAAGCAAAAACGGTTATATTAAGACAGCAAAACAAGACCGCCTGAAGCAGTCTTTTTTCAAAATATTGTTTTTACGATTTTGATTTAGAATTTATCGGGAACGAGTTCGTTTAAAACGGTGGGTTCTCATCACCGAAGTCAAACTCTCTTATCCCGTTCCATCTTTTCTTTCAATTCCTCATCCTGTTCCGGGTCATAAGTTGCCTCCGGTATTAAAGTTACATTCGGAGAAAGCGGCGAAATTTCTTCCGGTCCTGCCGCCGTTGCGAGTACGGTATTTGAATTTGTCATATGTGGCTCGTCGAACGGAAGAGGTATATTTTGAGCGAGACGATTGCAAATCTCGTCAAGACGCGCAAAAATGTCCGCTTTCTTTTTTGCAAAGTAAACCTTAATATGACCCTTAGTTCGTTTATTGACATAATTATACTTTGTAAAACGTTTCTCGGCGCGTTTCATTTTATACTTGTAAGAGTTGAGTTCTATGAATTTAAAAATACGGTTTATAGTGGCCTCATAATCCTCATCATCCTTGTCGGAATCCAACGCTGAAAAGATAATAGCTGTTCCCCTATTCCGGACAAAACGTCTCTTTATGTAGCCTAATCTTTGGAGATAATCTAATGTTTCGTTAAGTTCCGAATAGGACAGATTCAGATGTTCCGCCCATTCCCCAATGCGAACAACATAGTTTGCTTCAGAGACAGTATCTCCGTCAGCAGCAATATACGTCTGTCCGAATTGAGCCAAATGATGTTTAAAAGCATCATAATTCATGCACTCTTCGTCTTTGAACACAACGTTGTTAAAAATGTGAACAAGAATGTCTTTATTTCCGGGTGCGTAATTCGGGAAAGCTTTCATTACATCATTGATAATTCTTCTAAGCGGAACATATAAAAAGCCCTGTGAATTTACCGCGTTGTATATTCTTGCATCGCGGTCACATCCGGAACCTTCCGAATTTGTAAAAAGAAATTCAGTGTACTTTAACATCTGTACATTGAACCTTATTCCGCCTCTGTTGAGGCAAGTACCTTCAAGGCGATACTTGATAAAGCCCGCCTTTTCAAGCTTTTTTAAAATTCTTGTCACCTGTACAAATCTTTCGACACCGAAAAACTCACGTAGTTTTTTCGTTGAAGCGTAAAAATGCTGGTGGAAGCCCTCCGGGTCCATCAAGACATCACCCTCAATGTCTTCTATAACAAGGGAAAGAAGGGCTACTATATAAAACGCCCAGTCATCACGACGGTCGTCCCTGCTTTTTTTGACGTCATTTGCGACTTGTTTAATCGCAGCTCTGTAAATCAGAACTTTGTCAAGATTGGCATTTCTTTTGCCCTCGTTCGGATTTTCAATGTTTTCCTTTTTGTATTTAATTTTACTCAACATAAATCCATTCACCTCCGCTTTCTACAAGATTTACACGAACTATTGTTTCGTTCTTTCCTCTTCCGGTTACAGTTTCTTTGACAGCTCCGAGCTTGTCTTCTTCTCTGAGACTGAACGATGCCAGATACCTGTCGAACAAGGCATCGAGGCCTTCTTCGTTGTCTGCACCGCCGCAAAAGCCGTTCTCGTCCACGGTGAAAAACGAACCATATTCGATGAGCGCAGACTTAATCAACCCACAAGCCGCGCCGTCAGAGCTGGCATGGGAAAATGCTTTTACAAAAGGTATGTCCTCATATTCGCTGAAGATAGACGGCAAGAGTTCGGTGTCGCCTATACCCCAATTGATATTCTTCGGAACAACACCGTCCACGGTCTTTTGTAAAGAGACGATTGCGTTAACCGAAATGACTTTAGGGATAAGCCTAACATCCGCACCGAATGTTCGTTTTGTTTTCCCGCCTTTTGTTTCTACTAACTCTTCGACTCCCGCAAGGGCTATCGGGGTGCCTGTAATTTTGTTGTATATTAAGAATCTTTCCAGTTTGACTCTGTTCTGCAAATTTCGTTTCTTTTGGCTCATGACAAGAACCGTCCTTTCTTCTATGTTAGTATTAGTCTTGAAGAGCCGTCCGTAAAGGACGGCTCTTGCCTTATGCTTAGCTTATGCTGCTTTGGCTTCTGCCACCGAATCGTCTTCAAGTATTTCCGTCATCGGGCCTACATCGGCAAGCAGTTCTTGATAGCAAGCTACAATCACCTGATTTACGGGTGCTTTAAACTTGTTTGTCGGGATATACACGTTTGCGCTTCTGACTTTCTGTGTAGCCTTGACTGTAAATTCTCTTGACGGGAATACAACCAACGTATTACCCTGCCAGTCTTCTTTAATGCGAATATCGTTAAGGAAAAAGCCGAAATAGCTAAGTCCTACCACGCCCTTGAGATTACCTCTGTCTTTAATAAGCGAAACGGTAACTCCGATGGGATATTCAACACCGTCTACACAGATGTTTTTGTTAAAGCTCCTTTTTGTAGGTGCTACTGATTTTGTAGACATACTTTTGTCCTCCCTTCTGAAATATTCGAGCTTGTCTATTGCTCACTTATATATGAAATTTTTTTCTGTAAATTTGCCCTTTCGTGGGTAAATCTTTCAGAAACAACAAAAGCCTTACTCATACATGAACATATGAGCAAGGCTAAATTTTGTCTTACTGTTTATAAATAACACACGTTTACGCGGAAATGGCCGTTTTCTCCGAGGCGAACAGTGAATAGCCGATAGCGTGGAGAATGTCAACCACTATAGCGTCCGGATGGTCGTTCTTGTTAATTACTTGGTACAAGGTACTCACAGGAGAATTAACTTCGTTGTATACCTTGACAGCCGTGCCGCCGTGCTGCTTCCAGTCGTCAAGATTTGCATTGTAATCGTCCAAAAGCACGTCGTCGAACGACATACCGGGGCAAATAACGGATTTTCTGCAGCCGCAGTTAACAAAAAATATGTTTTCGTCCGCAATTTCCGGCAAATATTTCTTCAGCCAACATCTTTTCTCCGAAATCGCATGGTTGTTGTCTGGGTAAACCGCAGACAGAATATAGACAGAAATGTCCGGATACAAAGATATGATTTGTCTTACGGCACCAACAACATTGCTGTACGGACGCAAGTTTTCGAAATAGCCCTTTCGGTATGTGTCTTTGGCTGTTTGGTCCTCACGCCACTCTGCAAGTACACCGTCCATGTCGATAAACAGATTCTTCTTTTCCATTGTGAAATCTCCTTTCAAAACACAAAAAGAGCCATAACCTCGCCAAAAGCGAAGATATGACTCTTTGTTTTCATAAAACAAAAAATCCGCTAACCAAAACGGATAGCAGATATAGATTATTTTATGATTATTTAATATGTTTTTATCATACCATAGCATTTACTTTTTGTCAAGAAGATGCGCAGAAAAAGAAAGCCAACACCGAATGATGTTGACTTTCCAAAGTTTTATACGTTATCGAACTCATCCCGCTCTCAAATCGTTTTCGTGCAGTTCATATTGCACACCTTTACGTCTGAGATTAGAACCTTCGACGATTTTAAATATTTCTATTCCATCCATAACTTTGTCAAAGAAGGCTGTAATATCTGCATATGACAGACGCACGGTAAGGTAGCAATCCTGTTCATATGATTTACCATTATATCCCACACCCTCTTCCATAAGAAAAGCCCAACCTTTCTTAATGGTAATAGAATATGGATACTTAGATTTAACGCCGTTAGACATTACGCTTTCTCTCTTTATTTCGAAAGAAACAACCTCTCCTTTTCCATCCTGTCGTTTGACAAACGAATGAGTTTTTATATTGCTGAACAAAACTCCTTCGAATTTAAGACCTCTCTCAATGTTTCTTGAAATTGTTTTAATGTTGTCAACAGACAGATTATATTCAAGTGAGTTACCGGTTTTTTCTCCCGAAGTTTTATTTTTGTTATAGTCGATTATCTCTATACCGATAAGGGATGTCAGTTTTCTTGACGTCCCGTCTGCAGCGGTATAAGTTTCATCTGTACCGGCAAATATCCTACGCCAGTTTTTTAAGCTGGCGGGATGTAATTTGTCGTTTGCTCTTATTATTTTATTGTTAAGCATAAGTTTAGCAAAGCACTTATCTGTGTACATTACATCACTCATTGCGATTCTCCTTTAAACAAGTTTTTTCTTTAGTTCTCTTGCGAGAATAGTATTTAATTTTACCGGGAACTTCTGTAAATCAGTAGCGTCAACCAACGAAGAGCCATAAATAAACGACAATTCTTTAAGGCAGCTTTTCTCTATACAGATAGGAACAATAATAATGCCCTTGTTACGGTTTCTTTTATTCATATCAGCGAGGTCAGCTATAAGCTCGTGCGTGCCGTAATTGCTATGGTTAGGCAATCCGTCCGACACAATAAAAAGAAGTTTGGTTTCTTCCGACCTTTTTGCGAGTTTATTAGCTACATAGCGAATAGCGTATCCGTCTCTGTTACATCCTCCGCAGGAAATGGCGGCTAAACGTTCTTTGGCATTCGGATTTCTTTCGCCAAAGTCGATATAGTCATATATATTAACTGTGCTGGCACTTGTGCAGTGTCCTGTAACAGAACAAGGAATATTAAGGTTACGGCAAAAATCTTCAAGCATCATAGCAGCCACTGTTGCTTTATATATTTTTGTTCCGTACATAGACCCTGATTGGTCTATAAGAACGGACGCAGCCAAAAGCGGCTTGTTGTTAGGAAGTTTGTTTTGCATAAACACTTTATTGCTGCCGTTACAAATAGCTCTTAAATCAATGTTTTTGCCGGAATAAAGGTTATGTTTAACAGAACCTTTTCTCCGCTCAAACAAATCCTTTTTGACCTTACGTTGAAGATTTTTTGATATTCTCAAGACATTTTCCTTTGCAACAATGTCGTTGTAAGTATCACGATTACCGCATCGTATATGATACACATTCGCGTCCACATATTTGTGAAAATCAGTATTTCTGATTTCTCGAAGCTCAACAGAATCGGCGATTTTTTCGGCATAGTCGGGAGTATTGCTCACAATCTCATTAAGAGCCTGCGATATAAGTCCCGCCTCGTCTGAAAAAACATCACCAACGTTTGTTTTCTCGTTGTCAAATATGGCATCAGATACGGAATTAAGGTTGTCAAAGTATTCGTCTTCGTCGATTTGTTTGATTTCTCCGTTGCCTATTTCCGCGTTATAGTCTTTTCCATTGTCAATAACCTTTAATTCGACATTACCGGTATTGTCGGTATTATTCGACTTCTGGCCGTTGTCATCCGAATCGGAAGAACCGTCAAAATCGAAGAGGTCATCAAACAAGCTTCTTTGCTGATAATCCTTCTTACCGTTCGTACTGTCGTTTTTCTTATTTCCTTTGTCAGACTTGTTACTTCTCTCTGTTTCCCCTGTTTTACCGGTTTCATTGGTTTGGTTGTCGGCACCTTTAGAATTATTAGCACCGTCAGAACCGTCTTTATTCTCATCCGATTTGTTACCGTCGGCGGACGTCAAATCTTTTTTGTCATCTGAATTATCGTCGGATTCATTTGCCTGATTGGAATTTGATGACGATTTTGAGGACGAATCGGAATTAAAAGAATTAGGTGGAGCAGTCTGGCTTGAAGCCATACCATTATGTTGCTCCTGCCCTTTAAGCTTTTCAAGTTCATCCTTAGTCATCTCACGAATTTTCTCTTCAACTTTATGCTGCTTAATAGCCTGCTCAACTTCATTCTTAATGTCGCTTTCCCAAAGAAGAAAAACTGCCGATAAGCTTCTGCCGAAGCGGTCAGTGTAAGAACAAAAGCCATTGAGATTAGCGTCGTTAAGACGTTTTATTTTTGAATATACAGGGTATTTGGAATATATACCTTCCGTCATACAATCGCGAGCGACCATCAAGCATAAGTTTCTCCAGTTGTCGTTGCCGTCGCGTACAGCGGCTACGAGCTGTTTCTGAAGCTTGCTTTTTGCATAGTCGATTGATGTTTTAACGCTGCCCTTATATATTTTTTTCAGTTTATCTTCGATGTAAGCGTCTTCAAAGATATTGCTTACGCACATAATGACAGCCTCAATTATATCGGGGTAATCTTTGTATATGCGGTTAATATCGTCAAACGCTTTTTGCTCGAAGTAGGGATAGCTCCGACAATTAAATCTTATGCTTTGAGCGTTTCTCCAACTCTCAAAAATAGTCTTCAACGTGTCAAAGTCTGTAAACAAAACGTGGCCGCACTCGTGAGAATACAAGCCTTGTTCAATCATTCTTTTATCATTCAACGTTTTTTCATTCGCGATAAAGTCGTGACTGAGATTGACGACAATTTTTCTGCCATTGGTATAAGCAATGTCGTCTCCGATGTTTGTTGGGGCGTATATTGCTTTTTCAGGCCCATAACGTCCTGTAATAGCATTGATAACGTTTTGTCCCCTACGTATATTTTCCGCCGACAATAATATCTTCTCGGCAGGCAGTTCGTCTTTGTTTTCTTTGAGAATACGCTTAATAACTGCCTCTCTGTCTTTATTACGCTTTTTTATACTCATAAAAAATTCTCCTTATCTGCGCACAAAGAGAAGAAAAGAGGCGAACCTCTTCTCTTTCTTATGCCGCAGGAATAATAGCCGAACATATCGCTCGAATGTCGTGATGATATTCGGAATCCAAAGTCGCCTTTGGAATAATACAATAGTCGGCAAGGTCTAACAGCGACTTTTTAATGCCAACCTCGTTATAAGCGAGATACATTTGAAGCCAGTCCTTTATACATCTGAAATCACATGAGCCGTCCTCAAGGTTTTCCTCCTGAAGAAACTCGTTGATTTTTTGCATGCATTGAACAGCCAAATCAATAGCCTCTGTTGATTTACTTTCAGGCCAATTTAATTGCGTTTTAAGTCGGCTTATTGTTTCCTCCTTCGAAGGCAACTGAATTTCCGCAACAAACTGATTACGTGAAATAAGCGACTGATTCATCGCATTACAACCCTCATAGCTGACGTTCGTAGTAAACACTGCAATAAAGTTCGGATGCGGTGTTATCATACTGCCGTCGGGCAGCTGAACAAGCTCTGTTCCGTCGAATAAAGAGTTGAAAATCTGGTGTACCGCTGTTTCTTTAACAACGGAAGCCTCCTGAATTTCAATCACCCAACCATTCTTAATGGCTTTGGTGAGTTCTGTTTCGGTATATACAATCTTGCCGTCTCCCTCACCTGTTACGCCGAGAGATATAGGTTTGCCGAGCAAATCATATTCATCGGTGTTTGCGGAACACGAGAATGTTGTAACGGGAAGCCCAAGCTTATATCCCAAATACTGTACCATTTCTGTCTTACCTGTACCTGACGGGCCGTAGAGCATTGCTGCTCTGAGCGGAGAACCGAAGCTACATTTATTGGTCGCGTAAAATGCTGCTACCATATCGACGGCTATCTGTGTAGGAATGTAATTAACCATCCTTAACGCAGTATTTGCCATCATTTCCTGCTCTGTTTCATCAAACTTACGGGAACCGGTTATCGAGAAATCGGTCTCGTCCATTTTTTTCGCAATTTTCGCTTTTATTTCTACATCCGTTTTCGGACGGATAAAGGTAAAGTATTGCGCGTCCGGCTCTTGCAAGAAATAGCTTTGCATTGAAAGAATTGCCTTACAGTCATCAAAATCCGTGGTGTTTTGAGCATACTCTTTGGTAATCGTTTTTAAGTCATATGAATCGGAAAGTGAAGATGCGAACATAACATTTCCATCTACATCCATAATTTTCTCAAAAAACGTTTCAACCAACTTAAAATACGCCTTAGTGACACTATCATTATTAGTAGCGGTCTGTTCAACTTCATTTTTTGCTGCTGTAATAAAATCGGTAAGCAATGCCATTTTGTTGTCGGCTATTATAACGCCGACTATTAGCGAAGCAAGCCACTCAAGACTATTCTCCGGTAATGCGTTACCACCTTTGTACGAACAAATCCGTACAAGGTTACCCGATGTACTATCTTTGTAGATTACAATAGCCGAATTGTCACCCTCAACATCAGACGTATATTCAACAACGGTAGTTTCCACTGTCGATGGAGCATTGCTTGCAACGTCAACTTGGAAAAAGCCATAAGACATAAGTTTAACCATTGCGGCGTGAATATAGTTCGGTATTTTTCCTCCTAAAGCATTCAGATAATACCCTGTGCTTTCGTTTTCGAGCGCCGATAGAAGAGATTTGTCTATGCCTATACGAGACAACGTACTATCAGGATATTCCAACGAAGAGTATCTGGCATTCATATTGTCCTTAAACTTTGTGTTCATAATAATAGACTCCTTTTGTTTTCATGTTTTTTTAAAAAAAAGAGCCGCAACATTGCGAAAGTGCAATGGTACGACTCTATTTTTTGACTTATAAACGAAAAAATCTGCCACCCCAAAAGAGATAGCAGATATAAGTTATTTTTTATGTTTATATTATGTTTTGATTATATCACCAAACACATCTATTGTCAAGAAAATGCACAAAAAAAGAAAGCCGACATCAAGAGATGCCGACTTTTCCAAATTATGATTATGTGATACAGATTATTATGCAGCAAGCCGCATTTCTTGTGGCGTAGACGGGTCTCTGTGGTAGCAGCACTCATAATATGCTATTTTTCTGAGGTCTGATTTAGGAATAATTATGTTTATCGGAGACTCGAAAAAAGTAAGATTTTGTACTATCTTAATACCGCCGTGGAGCTTTAGTTCTCTGCGTTTGTTATTATGAGAGAACAAAGCCTTGTCCGTAAAATCTTTAAGCGTTTTAGGTATATCTATATTTCTTTCAGCTAAGTATTTTCTTATTGTTTCTTTTTCGACAAACATTATGTCGAGGTAGAAAACATCTCTCAAGGTTTCTTCTGAAGCTCTGAGCCAAACAAGCATATAGTCCTGTGTGATAAGTGAAGATGAGGAAAACCAACCGGAATTGTTCGTGTTGTTTCGAGATGCCAACTCAAACGAAAACGTGTTCAGTGGTCTGTTCCAACAGCTTGTAGCGTATTTTTCATCGACGCTCACGGGTTTGCCGTTGCGAAATATAACAAGGTCCACGCCCTGCTTCTGCAACTCAACGTGTGTGTTGTTTCGTATAAACGGCACTCCCGCCTCGTTCAATACGTCATCAACAAGGTTGTTTACTCTACAAGTTTTTTCGTAGTCTTTTTTTCTTCGAATTTTGTATTCCTCTTGACTGTCCTTAGTGAAATTAACTATATTGTTTGCCATTTTTACAACTCCCTTTTTAATATAAAAATAAAAATATATAAAAAAAGAGCCATAATATCGCATCTTGCAATAGTATGACTCTTTGATTAACTTATTTAACACAAAAAAATCTGCCACCCGGAAAGGATAGCAGATATGCAACTATTTTATATTATTTATTATATTGATATTATATCACTATCGTACAAAAATGTCAACATAAAAGCTAAAAAAATAGTGAGAAAAAGAAAGCCAGCACCAAAAAACGATGCTGACTTTCTAAATTTAAATTATACTGCTTTTTTTAAACACGCACGAGCCATCAGAACATCGTTAAAATCTTTATATTTTTTCGACATATTTACTCTATACTTAATTTCGGGAAATTTTGTATTAAGCATGTCTATCGTTACTTCAGTTGCCTTGCGTCCGGCATCATCATTATCCAACGACAATATAACGGTTTTTATATGAGATTGTTCTTCAAGTATGGTTGCAACGCACTCTGTTTTATTTGTGCCGATAAGCGATAGATAGTCATAGCATTTGAAATCAAGTCCCTTTTGGTCCAAGATTGTCATTATAGCCATACTGTCGAGTATACCTTCAGTAACAATCAACGTGTCTCTATCGTTGTTGATGTAAAACCCATGTTCCCAGTCCGAGTTCGGAACCGTCATCGTTTTTCTCTTTCCTTTTGCGGGAAATATAGTACGCCTTTCGCAGAACGAGGGAACACAATCATTTTTGCCGGTCGGAAAGCCGACAAACACGCAGCAACTTTTAAAGCGTCCACGAGTGAATTTTTTCTCTCGCATAGACTGCTGATACAATCTACCTGAAGAAATCATATACTTAACCACAGAAGAAGAGATGCATCTTACGTTCACAAGGTACTCTTCTATTGGTTTTGTATGAATCTCGCCGTTCAGATTAACCGCTATTTTGGGCAAGCGAAACTCTGTGTTTAAAGCATCGCTTTCAGTTGACAAATTGCGGCTGTTTCTGTAGTTCATCTGATTACAATTGGCACCAAAACGGTTATTTATTGCTTTAACAGCTTTTTGATAAGAAAGTCCGTTAAAATGCTGTAGCATAGCTATAGTGTCACCGTTAACGTGCTGACTGTTATGATAAAAGAAATTTTTCTTAGTGTCGATTACCAGCGAGTCGTGTTCTTTCGAGGTGTAATAACGCCCGCGTTTAACGATAGTCAGTCCGGTCATGTTTGCGACATCAAGGATAGGGGCCGTTTTTGCAGCCTCCTTTTGTTTTTCCCATTCAAGGTCCGTCAAAAACGTACCCTCCTTTCTTTTTCGAATTTCTTTTCCGAAACTATTATTTAATAAGTTTGTTGTCTCTCAAGATTTTGCGAGCGGCAAGGTAAATAGCCTTATCCGTATCGTCTGCGGCGTAGATATACTTCAAACAAGTCTTCGCCCATTCAGCTATTTCCAGGTTGCCTTTATACTCGTTGGCTATCCAAGTAAGATTTTTATTTAAATCCGGTTGTTCTAACAACTCATATAAAGGAAGCTTAGGCCACGGCTTGAACGGATATGGTTTTTCGAGCATTTCTGCCACTTGCTCTTCAATCTTTACTCCTGCCGTTTTTGCTTTTTTAGCGTCTGACGGTTTATCAATTTCCTCCGTCATAGCTGAAAGCTTTTCCACAGGCGTCATAGGTGGCATTTGCATACTCATTGGCTGCGATATAGCCCGCGGCTTAAAACCGTCAACAGGATTGTCCTCGCTGTCGTCAAAAGGCGAACCAAAACCCGCATTACGCAACGCTCTGCCTATAGCTCTTGTTTCGGCACTTTCAATATCGTCTCCGCTATATCCTTCAGCCGAATCAACAAGCCTGCTGCCGTACCCCGTGTATGCACTTGTACCTACCATAACGGTAGCCTTCATTGTAATCATTCCTTGTTTTGTCAGCTCAGGAACGTACTCTGTGGCTATACCTACTGTAACGTAACCTTTTTCTTCGCAATACCTTGTGTACCATTCTATGCGCTCATTAACACACAGATAAGGCTTTTTTCCGTCTTCTGTGTCAAGCCAAACAGCTTTGTCATAAGGGTTATAGTTTTCAACAAGCCTACAGCTGTTAAACAGCCCGTTGTTTTTTTCTTTCTCCATTTCAATTACCTCTTTTACCTTTCCTTGTATTATAAAATTTTTGCTTTGCCTGTTCTATGTTATTTTTGGGGGTTATCGCTGCCAACAGCAATATCTTTAGAAACAATACTTTGCTTATATGTTGTCGTTTGCAGGCTTCACGGATTTTTAAGCAATCTTTCTTTACCTTTTGCTCAAAATCTATGAATGTTTCTTCTTTTGCAAACCCGATTACGAGAAAGACAATAAAAGCAAGCTCTGCAGCAGTACGTATTATTCCTGCGCCCATTAAACATTATCTCCTTTCAAAATAAATTTTTATATAAAAAAAGAGTCATAACCTCGCCGGAAGCGAAGATACGACTCTATTTTTTAACTTATAAACAAAAAATCTGCCACCTCAAAGAGATAGCAGATATAAGTTATTTTTTATGTTTATATTATGTTTTGATTATATCACCAAACACATCTATTGTCAAGAAAATGTGTGAAAGAAAGAAATTTTGCAATGAATTACAAACGCTTTTTCATCACACCGATATAAAACGGAAACAGTTCTATATTATCTTCGAGTTCACAACTGTTTCTGAACTCATATTCTTTTATAGAATCTTTTATTTTCTCAAATTCAGCTTTTCCGGGTTCGTTAATAAAAAGGACCTCTGAAAACAATAAATTCCCAATTATAACCGTGTTTATACATCCATCTTTCTTGTTGAACGACATAAAAAGGTTTTGTCGCAGTACAGCTGCCAAATCCTCGACAGCAAACTGTCTTATCTCCATGTCCGATGGAGGCCTTTTTTCCGCCGCTGCCAGTGGAAACGCATTGTCAAAATCAATGAGCGGAAGCATCTTCAGTTCTATAATCGAAGGGGCATCCGGTACTCCCATCTTGACGAAAAATGCCATATTGTGTTCGTCAAGATATTCCTGTATTCTATACTCCGTAATTTTTCTCACAATAAAAAATCCTCCTGTTAACATTCTAATTATATATGGACTAAAATCAAGATAATTTGCCCATTTTTTGAAAGTTTTCGAAAAAAGGAAAGCCAATACCAAAAGATATTGACTTTCCTAAGTTTTGTTATAATTATGCGTTCGATGTGTAATCTCAGTACCAACGAAGCACACGGCTCTCTAACTCGCTTTCTTTTTCTTGTCTTCCTTCCTCTCCTTGCGTTTTGAAATTTTATAGCTTTTACTTGTCGAAAAAACAGTATAGCTGTCAATCAAGTCTTTCAAATCGGGTCTGTCCTTGATAAGCTTTTTACGTTGCGCAGCCGTAATTGAGGCTTTTTCGGTTACATTACAATCAATATTATAATATACTCCGTCGTCGCTCTTCAAGATGCCATGTTCCCTATTCTGAAGTAACATAGCAATGTTTGACTTGTTTACTTCTGCTTTTTCCTTATACTCATCCGCTTTTTTTCTGTACACCGCTTCTTGGCTTTTGTTCGCGAGATAAGACGTTATTTCATGTTTAGCAACCAAATTTCTTGAAAAGTCAGCAGTATTGCCGTTTGGCTCTATATAAGTAATAAGAGTCTTTTGAACATCCGTGTTAACGGTCTGCGGAGGCGTTTTAGTCTGAACATTGTTGTACCAAAATTCAGATGCAGCCGTCATAATCCTTTTATCCGTTTCTTCATCTCTGAATTCAAGATGCGAATAAAAATTGTTGTAATTGTTGTCAGCCGCACAACAGATAACGGCAAAGTCGTAATCTCCGACAAGCATATAATCGGAAATTTGGTCCTTGTAGCCTTCAGGATAACCATCGGTCCACTTTTCTGCAATCTGATACGGAGAAGAAGTTTTACATTCAAAAATGCCTTCAAGCACCTTTCCGCTATCAAGAGTAAAACGAATCAAAAAGTCAAAGTCGGCAATCAAAGCAGGACATTCGGGGCAACGATACATATTCGTATCTCTGACGCACTTAACATCCGTTATATTTATGATTTCGCCGTATTTTTCTGAAAGCTTTGTTTCAAAAATGGATTGGTATTTGTCCCAAAACAATCTTTTTTCAAACTGTTCGGCTACAAACTCCTCCATTTTGTGCCCAAAATCAAAGAGATACTCTTTAGCACTATCAGGTTCGGGAGCATCTACAACGGGTAACTCATTGATTTTATTGTAATACAAATCAAGAACCGTCTGATAATGGTTATCTCCTAAAAGGATTCCGACATCGGAGCCTCCGATACCGGTAGTCCTTACGCTTTCCCAAACGTTCTTTCTAAACCTGTTCTTTCTTTGAAGTTCCCAGTCTATAGAAGACATTGAGCCATCAGGATTGTTAATGGACTTAACATCAATCTCGTCCTGAGTATACAAATGTCCGTCCGGTGCGGTCAAATCCGCACAATTACAAATGACGTCGGGTATACGCCTTTTTCGATTAACGTCAAAAACGTGCATTTTAATTCTCCTTTTTCTTTAAAAACATTGAGTTATGCCGAGAAAAGAGAAACTTGATTTTCGTCTCTGCTTTTCTTGAGCCATTCGCAAGACTTTGTGTCATAAAGCTTGAAATCAAGCGACATAGCGTGAGCTATGTTATTAGCCAAATTCCAACTATCCATTTCATTCTTTTTGATTGTTTTTTCAAGAATCCTTGTCAGCGCCAAGTAAATGAATTTGGCTGTTGTGGTTCTGCCTCCTGTAAACATATCTCCTATTTCCTCTGCAATTTCCATTGCAGCGGGCTTCGGAAGACATAGCCTTTTGGCTATATTCAAAAAGCACTGTTTGGGATAATTGACTTTAATATAAGTAAGTCTTATAAGGTTCTCCGCACTCTTTTTAAACATATCCATCGACATTTCAAGGTTTTCTCTTACTTTTTTTATGCTGTTGCAGCCCTTGTGTATAGCGACAAGCGGAGACCCGGCAAGTATGCTGTAAAATGTGCCGTTCTCATCTACACATTTAAGACAAGGGTAAATGTTAGCTCCGCTGTCCGATGTGTTGCTTGTGCATATCCTTATCGTGGGGGCTACCAGACGAAGGCTTTTTTCGAACGTTTCGCCAAGAGCCGTCTCATAAACATCTCTGACCTCTTGCTCGTTTGCCAAACTATACTCACAAAAAGCAAACTCAGGTGAGAGCGACCCACAAACATATGTGATGTTCGGAAATCTTAAATGCAACACCTGTTTAGCTGTCTCGAACACCTCGTCGATGTTTATAATCGCGTATTGCTCTGAGTGCGCGGCGTATACTTCGCCTTCAAGCTCATTTAAAATCATATTGCCTGCGCGATACGGAAAACAAGTGTTGAGGACTTTAATCCAGTCTTCATTATTGAGTTCTCCTATTGTCACACCACCTATTCCGGCTCGTATAGGAAGACTCTGCTTGCCGTTTCCGTTAAGCAGATGAGAACTTTTACTTTTCAAGAAAAGCCTTTTCTCGCCTTCTTCGTCATAACCCTCTGAAACTCTTGCAGAGTTTATAGGTTCATAATACCATTTTGTTGCATCCGTAAACTCTTTTGTCATTTTGACAAACTTTTCTTCATCCACTGTGAAAAGCTCTCTGTTAAATTGTTTATCCATAAATAATTCTCCTTTTTAATACTTGCGATTTTTGTAGCTGTTATGCCGCAATATCGCTGTAATCACTGTATTCCGAATACATTTCCTTAATTATTTTCCGTCCTTTTTCAAGACGACTTCTGACTTGTTTAACAGTCATACCCAACGTTTCAGCCGTAGCCTGTAGCGTCTTTTGACAATCCTCAGCTGCAATACCGTAGTACGTAAGCACTACATCACCTATTCTGTCGGGCCAGCTTTTAATGCTGTTGACAAACTCTTTGTCAAGCTCTACATCTTCGAACTGCTCATATTCATTCGACGGGTCGGGTATCTCAATTCTGCTCTCTTCATCATCAAGCTTGAAGCCGTCAATGTAGAGATATGAAATTTTGCTGCCGGAATTATTTTTTGCAACCTGTTCCTGCTCGCCGTTATCGTTTTCAACAATGGCTGAGCCTGCACTTTTAATCGGTGCAGAATCAATTTGAGCAGACTTTAAGTCGCCGATAACCCAAGCCTTCAAATATCCGGCGAAGTTTTTAAAGCAGTTTTCTTCAATCTTGAACGTCTGTATAGCAGACAAGACTGAGAGACATATTACTTGTGTAACATCGTCACTGTCTGTATTGCCGTTCCACATATGGAACTTCTGTACCATAGCGTTAGGGTTCCAAGAATGAAGCGCATACGCCATTATTTCGAGCGTCGCTTCTCTGTTGCCTCCCTTGGCCTTTATAACAAGGTCATCCAGCCTCTTGTAATACAGATACTTTTTACTTTGGAATTCAGCCACAAACACAGATTTGTAGATTTTATTCATTTCGCGTAAAAGATTAAAACCGCATCCTGTGTCTCTTTCCGTATATTCGTCATTTTTTGCTTCTACAAGTTTGAGCTGATTTTCTTCAAACTCATCGCGACTCATTCCGCAAATATAGTCTTCAAGCGAATACTCTTTTGTTGTCTTTTTTGCCATAGCTTAATTTACTCCTTTCGGTTTTTATTTTTGTTTTATAATTTTTGCAAATAAAAAAGAGCCGCAACATTGCAAAGATGCAACGATACGACTCTATATTTTTTTGACTTATAAATAAAAAAATCTGCCACCCTTTCAAATAGCAGATATGAATTATTTTTTATATTTTTATTATGACATAAGTATATCATTATGTTCTCTGTTTGTCAAGAACGCATTTGCTCTCAGGCCCTTATTTGGGAAACAACATTATATAGTTTTTGCAGATGCCTGTCCCTTTCTTGGTGAGAACTACTCGGTATTAAAATACCGAGTAGTTCACGATTTGTTGACACGAATCAAAAAAAGTGATATATTATTAGTATAATAAACAAAATAAATAAGATGCATATTAGCTATAATTCTCATTCGTGGGAATTATGGCTTTTTTTGCGTTCTGAGGGAGGAAATAAGTTATGGAACTTATTATTAACAATTCAAGGGAAATGAATGAAATTGATGAACAAATCAAAAAGTTAAAAGAACTTCTTGAACTTCAAATGGAAGTAAAAGATAACATAGTTTATTTAACTTTTATTGGAGTCGAAGATTTAGTGGAAATGACAGGATGGGGAAGAAATACTGTGAATAAATTGTTTGACGAACCGGATTTCCCTTGCTGTGATTTCGGTAAAGAAAAGAAAGCGGAAATACACGCCGTTTTACAGTATTTTAGCAAGCCTCATAGGAAAACAGCTTAATAAATTGAAAGAACAGCGGTATTGTGGTATATTAGTTATACGCAATATCATTGTTCTTTCGGCGTGAATAAAAGGGTTTTTGAAAATTGAAAGGAGTTTTAATTACAATGGCACGCAGAAACAACGGTGAAGGTACAATTTATTACAGCGAATCAAAGAAACGCTGGGTAGGACAAATCGCCCAGAAAGACTATTTAGGAAATGTTAAGAGAAAAACATTCTATGGGAAAACAAAAAAGGAGGTATCGTTAAAGGTAAAAGAAGCGTCTATTGAAAATGCAATGGGAATAGTAGATGCTAATAATATTACTGTCGGTCAGATATTAAACAATTTTATTGTGCAAGAAGAAGCACTTAATCGTCTCACTCCCAACACAATGCTGCGAAAAAAGGCAATTGCAAAAATCATTCTTGCTCACCCAATATCCGATATGCCGATAAACAAAGTGTCTGAAAATGATATAATTAGATTTTTAAGCACTTTGGTTGACTATTCCGATTCTGTTATAAAAAAGGAATATCAACTATTAAAAAAAGTCTTTGCGATAGCAAGATACAAAAAAATAATATATGATGACTTCTTTTGTAGCGAAAGTATGGTAAAACAGCCTAAAAGCTCAAAAGAAACAAGAGATGTAACGGCTTTTACACTTGAGGAAGAAAAAGCATTTCTCAAGGCTCTTGAAAGTGAGTCAAGAATAATAAACAAATTCCCAAACGATTACACCGTTCAGTTTTTAATTGAATTATTTGCAGGCTTGCGAATGGGTGAAATAAATGCATTGTATGTTGAAGATATAGATTTTGAGAACGACAAAATTTATGTTCGCAGAACAATAACTTCAAATGGTAATGATAAAGGCATTGTGGGGAGAACTGCAAAGACAAAAGCGGGTGTTCGTCAAGTCACAATGGTCGGTTTTTTACGAGATGTCTTAGCTTGGTATATAACATATCAGTACCCAAAGCTAAAAAAGTCTAAAGAATACCCGAAATTATTGTTTGTAAACCAAAGTAAAGGTTCAACAGGAGTAATAACTACATGTCAAGTAAACGAAAGATTTAAGAGGATTTGCGATAAGTACGGAATACGGTCAGGAGATAGCGTAAATCAGCACATGCTTAGTCGCCTGATCACAAATGGGAGATAGTTGGTATTATGAAAGATTTCGTGTTCGATGATTTTTATACACTTGAGCCGGCGTCTGCTTTGTTTTTCTATGATCCTCAAAGAACGTATATATTGTTTGTTCGTCTGAAACCGGATATCGATACGTATGAAGCGATAGGGCGGGTACAGACGGTATTGCGTTCTTTTACACCGTATCATGCGTTTGAGCCGACCTTTATGACCGACCGTTTCGATGATTTGTTTGAGGATGAACATCTGGTAGAAAAGTTGTCTGCCTTATTTGCCATGCTGGCAATTTTTATCTCCTGTTTGGGGTTACTGGGATTAAGTGCCTTTTCTGCCGAACAGCGAACAAAGGAAATCGGTGTCCGCAAAGTATTGGGGGCTAAAATAATAGATATACTATTTTTGTTGGGAAAAGCGTATATGATACTTTTACTTATTTCTTTTGTAATAGGTATTCCTGTCTCTTTATATGCCGCTAACCACTATCTGAAGGATTATGCCTACCGGATTACACTCGGTTGGGATATTTTTGCAGGAGTGGCCTTGCTGATAACCCTGATTGCTTTGCTGACGGTTAGTTTCCAATCGTTAAGA
>OGXE01000297.1_pt1 | contig 43734 bp, 35 predicted proteins | sample 1576181 | NCBI WGS metagenome assembly OGXE01 (sample SAMEA3541478, study PRJEB24748) | human gut metagenome | biome: human gut; feature: human-associated habitat; material: faeces | place: China | collected 2012 | reverse complement strand
TCTAAACATAGTAAATAAGCGAATAATTACCACCCATTTGCAAAAGAGGAGCTTAAAATAAAAATAATCGGATTCATGCATTCATTCTATTATAATAATGAAAAAAAGTCGAAGAAAATTATTAAAATGAACTTACAAAAGAACATCATTTATGTTCTTTTGAATTAGCTGTTAAAACAGCTTCAACTTGTGCAATGAATTGCTCTTTATCTGGCATATAAGTAACGTATTTTGAAGCAAATATATTGTTGTTTAATCCACCCAATGCATATTGTATATCCACATTTCCTTTATCAGTACATAGGATAAGTCCAATTGGTGGATTGTCTCCTTCGTCGTTTACTTCGGATGCATAGTAATTCAAATACATATTTAGTTGTCCAACTGCTTCAGGCATAAGTTTAATAGTCTTAAGTTCAATTAATACATAAGATTTTAAAATCTTGTTATAAAAAACCATGTCAACGTAATAATGAACATTGCCAAAGGTTACTCTTTGTTGCGTTCCGACAAACATAAAACCCTTTCCAAGTTCCAAAAGAAATTTTTCAATTCGTCTTACAAGAGCTTCTTCAAGGTCTGATTCCATCATCGGTTTGTCTTCAGGTAACCCTAAAAATTCAAAAACATATGGATCTTTCACAATATCTTGTGGATTAGCAATCTCATTCCCTTTTAATGCCAAATCTAGTACTTTCTGTTTATTTACATCCCCATTAGACAATAGCAATCTTTCAAAAAGAGATGATGATATTTGTCTTCTAAGTTCTCGAACACTCCATTTTGCGTTAATACACTCTATTTCATAAAAGTGTCGCTTATCTTTATCGGAAATAGATAGCAATTCACAATAATGAGACCAACTAAGTCGTTCAGACAGTGTCTGAACGCTTCCGTACTCTTTATAAAAAGTAATCATATTCCAAATATTTGCACGAGAAAATCCTCTACCAAATTTTTTAGTTAGCTCTTTCGAAAGATAAGATATTGTTTTGGATTCATAATCATTATCACTATTATGTGAAATAGCATCTTCTACAATAATTCTTCCAATTTCCATGTACGTTTTTAACAAAGTATGATTTACTTCAACCGAAACATGATTTCTAGCGTTTAGAAGTATATTTTCTATTTCCTGTACCATTCCATTATTCATAAGTTGATTCATTGATGATGCACCTCCATATATATTTATTTGTATTATTGATTATTTTTCAAAAATTCTTTTAAAGAAGAATCTTTAAATTGCTTCTCTACTCGTTCAGAGCATTCTAATAATCCTAAATCATTTTGATTTTTATATCCTTTATTAGCACCATTTTTAATCAAAAATTTAACAATTTCTGTTTCTCCAAACCAACCTGCATTTATCATCGTTTCATTTAAACATTCTTCTTTATTATCAGTTAAATATTTTATAAACTCCTTTAAAACTACAATTCTATTTTCATTGATATTTTCATTTCTACCATATACAGTATGAATCATATATTCTTTAACGTTATTTAAAGATTGAATATGACTTAATACAAATTTCAAGATTTCAACATACCCATTATTACAACTAGGGAAAATTAGTTTATGCCACTCTTCTTGAGTTAATGGTGTTTCATCATTTATTTTTTTGATGTAATCTATTACTTGTTCATCAGTTTGGTTTTGATTTCTTTTGCCAATGTAGATTTGTAAGTCTTTTAATTCTTGTTCTGACATATTCTCATCTCACTTTCAAATTGTAATTTATTGGATTAGATGTGCTGTAATAATTGTATAACTATAAGAGTTAATAGTTATTTTAATATTATCAATTTCACAATACCAATTTTTACCCTGCTTATAAATATTACAATTCTTATCTAAAATTTTATTTTTACAAAATTCAACCACATCATTAGTATTCAATTTTAGATTCTTTTTAATTCTATCAATCCCCATTTCAGTAGTATGCACTTTACTTATATTATCAAGTAATATTTGTTTATCTTCCATAACTTAATCTCCTCAAAAAATTACTATTTATCTAACAAATCAATAAATTGTAATTTATCTGACGAATATACGTCTTTAACACCTTGTTCAATCATATCGAAAGCTTGTGCAGTCTTATCATTATTTGCCATAGTATCACCGCCCTTTCTAAAATAGGGTAAAAGAAAAGCATCTATTCATTATATAGGCGCTCTTTTTCTTCTTGTTCTTTTAATTTTTTTCAACTATTTTTTTCTTCTTCCATCAAATGGCGAGGTTTCCACAATTCGTGAGATCTTTCCATCCAATACTGTTTTTCTTCTTCAGACATCTCTATTTTTCTTTTTTATTCATCAAGTCAAAATCTTCATTTCAATTGAATTTTTATCTTACACTGATCGGACATATTGTCGTTCTTGATCTTCCCGGCGGTTTCCATGACAGCTTCCACTAGCGGGCGAATATCCATAACAGATGTGTCCTCCTGGTGCTGGGTGCTGATAAGAAATGTGATGATGCGACCCGTATCACAATCATAGGAAACTTGCGCTTTCGCATCCGACAAGAACAGTGCAAACTTTTCATCAGAATTAACTTCTTTGTTTTCCTAATCGTGATTAATGTATTTAGTGATAGTATCGATTAATTCCTCCATGTTAATCGGCTTGGAAATATGGTCATTCATGCCTGAATCCAGGGATTCCTGAATATCATCTATAAAAGCATTTGCAGACAAAGCTATAATCGGAATCGTAACTGCATCGGACCGCTCTATACCCAAGGTTCGAATAGCTTTTGCTGCTTGGTGTCCATCCATGTTTGGCATCATAATATCCATCAAAATAAGATCGTATGTGCCTCGTGGATGATTTTTAAACAAATTCACAACTTCTTTTCCGTCTGATGCGCGTGTTACGGTCATACCAGCATCTTCCAGCATTATCGTAGCAAGTTCAGCATTTAGATCATTATCCTCGGCCATAAGAACATGAATACCCGTCAAATCTCTATGTAGATGTTGTTTTTGTTCTGATTGAATAACTTGTTCTGCCAACTCCAGTGGGATCTCCACTGTGAATGTAGAACCTACACCTTTTTTGCTCTCAACAGCAATCGAACCGCCCATCATATCCACATATTTTTTTGTGATGGCCATACCAAGACCGGTTCCCTTATATTGAGTTCTGGCATTAGCATCATCTTCTTGTGAAAACGGATCGAATAATTTTTTCTGGAACTCTTCGCTCATGCCAATACCGTTATCTCGAATAACATAACGAGTTATGATATGTTTCTCATCCGCTCCTGGGTAACTGCTGATATCCAAAGTAATCTTTCCGCCGTCCTTTGTGAATTTCACAGCATTGCCAAGAAGATTCACCAAAACTTCCCGGATACGCACAACATCCGCAAGGACATATAGATTCTTTGGGATTTCTCGATGTAATTCAAACTTAAGATCTCGAGTATAAAGAAGTCCATTCATAATCGCCTGGACGTTATCTGTCAATTGAGTAATGTCCACTGGCTCGGGTGAAATAGTAACTTTTCCACTTTCAATGCGAGTAAAATCCAGAACGTCATTCAACAAAGAGAGAAGATGATTCGAACTTTTTTGAACTTTCTCCAAGCTATCATGAATATCTGAAACTGTGTTCTGGTGAAGCGCAATGTTTGTAAATCCAATAATGGCATTCATCGGCGTTCTGATGTCATGACTAATACTAAGCAAAAACGCAGATTTTGCTTTGTTGGCAGCATTTGCTTCCTCAGCGGCGGTCATTAATAATTGTTTTTGTTTTTGCTCTTCTGCCTTATTTTTCTGGTAAACATAATGGGTATATAGACAAATTAAAAGCAATACAACTCCTGCGACTAAACCGCAAATGATGGAAATATGATTCGTCTTTTCAACCATTCCATAAGCTGATTGCATATCCATTTCAATGCAAAATGCGCCAATGATTTCTCCTGTCCCATCATGATTTGCTCTTACAGGATAGCAAGCCGTAAAAATCGGCCCCCATGTTGTATCGATGATATCCTGAGAGTACACAATCTCCCCAGACATAGCCCTATCAATATACGGAACCATTTCTTCCTCAATATAATCTCCAGGGTGTCTTACATCATCCGCATCCGGATCCAAACCGTCTACCACATAAACGAGTTTTCCTTCTTCATTTTTTGTAGCGGTGTAAATATATCGAGTAGAATTCAGTGTTCTGATTTCATTGAAATATGAAGAAATATCCTTATATAATTGCTTCTTTTCATCAGATTGATCTTTGATTTGATCAAAATCTTCTTTGCCGATTCTTCCATCCACAAGTTTGTGTACTGCATCTGCACTCACTGTGTCACGTGTGATTTCTGTTTCAAGGGCGGTCTTAGTGTAAGAACTTTGCAGAATATATGTGTACGACGCTATTACCAAAATTATCAAAAGTCCCGCAATCACAAAGATACTGCCTGTATTCTTCAGCCTAAAGAGTTTTTTCAAATTAATTCCTTCTTTTGTTTTCTTCATGCTGTTCATTCACATCCTTCAAATTCAGATTTTTTAATTTATTTTAACACAAAATATAAGTGGTTTGTAGAGGGGAACTATATCGTGTTTAATTTTCATACAAAAAATCTGTAACACCATCATATTACCAATAAAAACTTGTAAAAACCTATATTGCTTTATAACACCACCGTAATACCGTGAAAAGTTGTAGAAAGTGATCATGTTTTTAAATTCCGCTTTGAGTCAAGTCTTCTTTATGAATTAAATGACTTATGTCTGTATATTACAGGAAGTCGTAAAAGCAATGACATCTCTTACAATCAAAACATCTCGGATTTATCTAGCGGTTTTGAATTTGAACAATATATTGCAAACCTATTAAAGAAAATCGGTTATTCTGATGTAACTATCACAAAAAGCACCGGTGACTACGGAGTGGATGTTGTTGATACAAAAGATTTAGTAACCTATGCTTTGAAATCGACAAGGATGACGGAAGCATTAAAACGGTTGAAAAAAAGGACCCGGACAACTAAATGTTGTACGAGCCCAATATCAGCTATAAACCGTTTTGGGGTATATGCCGCCCCTTAAATTCTTGGAGAGCAAATTCACCTAAACCCATCCAAATTTATTGCGCCTAAAATGGAAAATGCAGGGGTTTGATCCTGCATTTTGCGGTATTAGAAGCTACCGCCACCACCACCATACGTGTCGCCACTACTACTAGTGAATGTGCTACTTCCTCCGCTCGAACTATCATCATCGTCAGATTTGATTCGATTTCGAGTTATCGTGTGATACAAGAAGTAGTCATGAGACTCTTTCATCTTCAACGTATTTTTCTTCATATAGTTATGTGCCTTGTCTTCAAAACTAACAGAATGAAGTTGTTCACGCTTTTTACTAACCACAAAGACTGCACAAACAAAGCCTACTAAAAGACTTATTGGAACACAGTACCATGGAAGCCATTTAAACGGCATATTTCCAACATCATAAGGCTTACCATTATGTGCTTTTTCTACAAACTTTTCGCAAAGACTACCAAACGTTGTAAAAGCCTTCATGTACTTCTCTTTCTTAAAAGAAGGACCTAGCTTTTCACTAATATAACTAATTCCGGCATCCGTAAATGCTGTAATACCATAACCATGAGTAGCCATCCAGAACTTACGTGTTTCCATGTTGACCACTAAAAGAATTCCATCTTTATTTTTACCCTGACCATACTCAAGCGCTTCATACATCGTCATCGCATAATCAAGAAGTGCCTTACCACCCGTATCTTTTGTAGTCAATATCGCAACATCTAAACCTTGACGCTTACCAATTTGGGTTAAAGTATCATTTAACTCTTTTCTTTCATCCTCAGTTAATAAACGCGCATCATCATTCACAAATCTTAGTCCATCTTGTAATGAAGTAAGACCACTTAAAGCTTGCGCATACTCTTCGGAAAGATTAGGTGCTCTAGTAATATAGTCATCGCAAAGTCTAGCGTATGTATCGAATGCACTCGCATATTCTCCATTACTTAAATAAGGTGCAAACTCACTACCAATCGTACTAATATCTTCTGATGAAATAGCTGTAGTACCTTTTCCATAAGTAGACATCCACCACTTGCGAACTTCCATATTGACAACCAATAAAGCCCCATCATCACCATAGCCACGCTCATCATATTTCGCTTTTGCGTAGTCTTCTATGGATTGATCACCCATATCATCTGCAGTAATTACGGCAACATCTACACCTTGTCTTTCACTGATTTCAGTTAAAGTATCATTTAATTCCTGCTGTTCACTTACAGTTAATAAGCCTGCATTATCCTCTACATATCTTAGATCTTCACTCGCAAAAACCGGGAAGCACATCATAAGTGCAAGTAGAAGAGATGAACATAAAATACTAAGTTTTTTCATAAACAACCCCCTACTTTCCCCAACTCATAATCAATATTACGATATAAGCTAAAACACTTCCAAGAAGCGTAACCACTACATAGTATAAGTAAACTAGGCTCTTATTTTCTGGAAGATTCCCTACAAATTTACCCGTTTGACCATTCATCGCAAAACTGTAGTTTTCACCCTTCCATTTCGTATTTAAGATCCACACTGGATACAACGCATATTTAGCCGTACCATTCTGAATCTGTACCGCACTGTCCTCACAAGTAACTGTGTCATACTTACCGCAATTGGTCATAAACGCATCTTCTGTAGACTTCTTTACACGGGTATTGGCACGATCAATACTTGAATCGGCATCCACATCATATTTATCAGCCAAAAAACCTGCTAAATAAGCCGTCTGGAAGTCTACCGCATCTTTTAAGTCATAAGGCTCAATAGACTCCATCATATCATCTGGCATCTTGCTCGAACCATCCACCGGAATGTTTTCAAATCTAACATGCCCCTTACGATATAAACGATAGTATTTGGTTTCCGTATAATCATATTCTGAGTCCGACCACATACGAACCTTTGTCGCATTATAACGAACCTCACCATCGGCATCCGCATCAAACAACCAGAAAGGCACATATACACCTTTGATTTCTTCAATATGATTTTCTGATTTGAATTCTTTAGGCAATAAAGTCTTACCCTTATAGTGCTGTTTTAAACCTTCCTTAGCCGCCTTTTTATCCAATTTAAACGGAATCACTAAATCCGGCTTTAAGACACCACCCAATTTTTCCTTTACGACAATCGGACTTCCACAAAACGGACAAGAAGCAGCCGCCATATTTTCATCCGCAACAATTTCACCACCACACGAATTACAAACATATGTCAATAATCCATCAGTTTCATTTTCAGCCCACTCTTGACCTGGCTTCACATCCCACTCAAATTGATCTTCTTCCTCGATCTTTACAGAATCATATTGCTGAAGTGTTTCCAGAGAAAATTCTGTATCACAATAAGGACACTTCATCTTCTGAAGTTTTGTATCAAACGAAATGGAACCATTACAACAAGGACATTTAAACTCTTGTAAAGCACTCATAATTAAAACCCTCTACTTTTCTATGTCATTATCATCAAATGGGTCACCACACTCCGGACAGAATTTAGGTGGATGATGCGGATCCTCAGGTTGCCAACCACACTTATCACAACGATACAATGGTTCATGGGCCGGCTTTTTTGCACCACACTCTGTGCAGAATTTACCCTTATTTACCGTTCCACAAGTTGGACAAGTCCATCCCTCATCACTAGGCTTAGGCGTTCCACACTCCGGACAGAATTTACCACTTGCTAGATGTCCACAAGTTGGACAAGTCCAGCCATCTGCCTTTGCCTCAGGCGTAGGTGTAGGAGTCGGTGTTGGAGTTGGATCAGGAGCTGGTTGAGCAGCAGCACCAGCCGCATATAAGTTTTGCGCATTAATACCACCCTGATTCATGGCCATACCCATGCCCATAAATCCAGTCATTGCACCTGACGCATTATTGGCAGCATCCTTCATAGCTGTAGCCTGGGCACCAACCAAACGACTTGCCGCAACTGTTTGATTCATCGTCATCGCATTTTCTTCCCACTCTGTGATCTTCTTTTCTTGATCCTCAGGAATACTCAAAGAGTTAATATTGAAAGATACAACTTCCAAGCCACGCTTAGCACGCCAAATATCACTTAATTCATCATTTAGTGCAGCCGCAACATCCATTGTGTGAGCTGGAATTTCATAATACATCACACGATCCGCACTTAGTTTTGCCAAGGCAGGCTGCAAAGCTGTCATCAATTCACCCTTAAGTTTGCCCTCAATGGTTTCAGACTCAAAATCCTCTGCCACATTTCCACAAACATTCGTATAGAATAAGATTGGATCGGCCACACGATATGTAAAGTTACCGTTACAACGCAATTTCACAGACAACTTGAAGCCCAATTCTTCATTCACAACCACTCTAAATGGAATTGGAGTCGCCGTTCCATATAGAACTTCACCCATTTCCTTTGTGTTCACATAATACACTCTTTGATCCTTAGCCGTATCTCCACCAAAAGTGAAACGCTTAGCCATTGTTGAGAAAGAATCCTTAATACTCTGACCTAAGCTTCCCGCAAAGATAGAAGGTTCACTTGAAGAATCATACACAAATTCTCCTGGCGTTGCACAAAGCTCAACAACACGACCCTGATCAACAATCAACATACATTGACCATCCGCAACCGCAATCACACTACCATTTGAAATGATATTGTCACTTCCTTTATTACTCGACTTTTTACCCGTCCTTTTAGAACCCTTACGAACCAACACATCCTGCTCTAATGCATCACAATAAAAGTACTCCTTCCATTGATCGCCAAAAACAGAACCAACAGCTCCAGCACCAGCACGAATTAATCCCATATACTACACCTCTTCCCATGTATCCATTGATTGGATTCTTAATTCATTTACTATTTTTTGTACCAAACCATCAAAGACATCCACATTACTCGAAATCTCGATTCTTAGTACACCACTATCCATACTTGGCACATCCACCAAATATGTTCTTTTTATTATATTTAACTCTTCTAATTCCTCAGCTACACTCGCCTTATAAGAAAGTATTTCTAAGACATCATAGTCTAGTCTTTCAAACTCAACACGAACCACTTCATCATAAGACATCGCATTGTTTCGAATAAAAGGAATAGTATCCACAAACACTAAAATATCCGTATTCTGACCAAAAATGCGATACATCATACCAGACGCAACCACTTTACTTTTGTACGTAACACGCTCATCATTCACACGAAAATAAGCATCTATATTCGAAAGAGTGAATGTACAAGCTAAGCTCTGCACATTCAACTCTTTTCTTTTGCCATACTCACGATTCTGATTAGACATCAAGTACAAACCTCCTGTCACTTAAATCGTGTCTTATTCATACAAGTTCAATTATTCAACATCTAAAAGTTCAACAACTTTGAACTCTTTAATGATCGCTTCTGCCAATTCATCGGAAATATCATTATCATCATATTCACAGACTTCAATACAAACGATTCCATTTGGAAGATCTGGATGTTCAATATAGTATTGTTTCTTTAAACTATCCTCATCCGATAAATCTGCAACTAAAGCTCTATAACCACCGACTTTTGTCTCTGTATATTCAGCTTCCCCATTCAAATCTTTTGTCGCAAGTTCCTCAATAGTATATCCATCACTCCATTCTGCGAATGCATCATCTCCTACATATACTAAAAGAACCGGAAGATAATCATCATAAACTTCATATTTTGTGTTTCCAAGCGATAATTCCGTATTGTAAACAGGCTTTTCTAAACCCTTCACCAAATAGAAAGAATCCAAGTTTGGCAATTTAAAATTACAAGCTAGACCCTCCGTTTCATACTCTTTTCGATCCGCAAACTTCTGCTCCTCTTTCTTCTCTACCGTTTTTGTACCATCCGTTTTTGTAGTCGTACCACCATCACTTGCACCACACGCAACTAGACTCAAGCCAATACCAAGCACAAACAGACTTGTTAATAACTTATTATTTTTCATATTATGTTCTCCTATTATTATTTAATTTCTACCTTCAATTGCTGCAAAGCCGCTAACATTACATCTTCTAATCCTGTCGTATCATCCGAATTATCACGAAGTTTTACAGAACATGACAATATTACATTTTTATCGCCTACTGGATAATTTAACTTATACCTATACGTCGTATCATTGGCACTATTCCAATAATTCGTGTAGCTCATAGAACGATAACCCGAATATTCACCCAATGTATACTCTGTGAATGGCTCTTCTCCTTTACTTAAATGCTCATTATGGAAAACGATAGCCTCTTCAAGCGTATCACTTGAATCCGTACATATGTTTACGTATATTGAACGATCTGGATCTTTTCGACTTAATGTATAACCAATGTTTCCCTTATCCTGATTTCCCTTGATCGTGTCATACTTTTCACTAGGCGTATAGAACGAAGTCAAATCCCTTGGTAAAGTTAATTTTGCACGAGACGATTCACCAACAATTTCCTTGCTGTTTTCATCCACCTTTTCTTCTTTAACATCCTGTTTTACTTCTTCTTTCTTTTCTTCCTTCACCTTTTCAAGCTTCATATTCTTAATGATAGCCTTCGCAAAAGGTTCTAAATCAGAAGTATCCTTTTCTTTATCATTCTTCTGGTTGATCTCAATAGAAACGACCTTATTGATATCCTCGACTGGATAATCTACATAATAATGAAGTCTAGTATTTTCAACTGTACCCAGATTGATGGTGTGACTATACGCATCAAAGCCCTCAAACGTACAAGGCTTATACTTTTTATCCTCGTCATTTTCACCATACATTGAATTCTGTAGATCCGCACTCTTTTCAGCAGAGCTAGACGACAACAATTTAATTTCAGCATTCAACTCATACTTATTCTCTTCATTTAAACACTTATAGACAATCGAACCATTATCCTTTAACATACTCTCCATTTTACCTACACCCTCTCTAGACGAAGTAAAATAAGGAGATAGATCTTCGGGAACACTCAATTTAGCCGTTCGATCCTGCGTATCGATTTGCTTCTCTTCTTTTTTCTTTTCTTTCTTCTTTTCTGCTACCTTAGCCTCTTCTTTTTTAGGCTCGGGTTTATCACTTGAACAAGCCACTAAACTCAGTCCCATACCCAAAACTAAGAAGCCGGTTAATAACTTATTCCCATTCATATTATTCTCCTATTAATTCAATCTTTAAATTATGTACCACATCCAGCAACAATGGCTCTAACAAGGAAGTATCGTCATCATCACGTAATTCTTCACGAATGGTTAGTACGACATCTTGACCATCCACTAGATAATCAAGCACATAATGATATTCAATCGATTTATCACTTGACACCACATACTTATATCCAGAATATTCACCTACAGTACATGGCTCATACATTTTTGATTCATCCTTACAAACCTTGTTGTGAGAAATACTGGCAGCCTCTGCTGAATCCCAGCCATCCGTTCCAATTGAGAAATGAATGGTAAACGTACGATCTTTCGCATACAATGAATAACCAAGAACATTCGATTCTTCCATATAGCTATATCTAGAAATTTCTCTAGCAGGCGTATGGAAAGAAGTCAAATCTTTAGGTAAAGTAACTCTTACCTTTTTATTCGCATAACTAATAATCGTACTATCCTTTTCTTTTTCTTCCTCAGCTGCCTTAGCCTTTTCTTCTTCCTTCTTCTCTTCTTTTACCTTTTCTTCTTTTTCTTCGATTGCCTTAGTCTCTTCTATTTTCTTTTCTTCTTTTTCTTCAGCTATCTTAGTCTCTGGCTCATTTGATGAACAAGCCACTAAACTTAGTCCCATACCCAAAACCAAGAAGCCAGTTAATAACTTATTCCTTTTCACTCTTGTCACCTACTCTTCCATACAAATTTCAACAACGATATTATCCAATACAGCAAGTGTTACCTCATCCAAATCATTGGCTTTTTCTTGTTCTACATAAATTTGCAAGACAACATTATCTTCACCAACCGGATAATCGATCAACATCTTAGAATAGGTTTTATCAGACGAATCATATACCGTCGTTTTCTTATAACCCGAATACTTACCAATCGTAAATGCCTTATATTGATCCGCCTCATCTTCAAAACCTGCATTCAAGACATCCGCCGTTTCCCTGGCCGCCTTACGATAATCACAATCAATTGAAATTCGCGTGATATACGTACGATCATCCGAATGTAAATCATATTTAAGGATACGATCACCCTCTAGCTTACCCGATATATCTAAGCCTTCTTGTTTTGGTGTATAAACCGACAATAAATCTGGCATCGTCATCTTTATAAAATACCCATTCATTTGTGCGACTCCAGTCATTTCACCAATCTTTACCTTCTATTCTTTTTTCACTTGTGAAGACCTTGGTTCTTCTGGCTTTTTTGCACAAGAAACTAGGCTTAAGCCTATACCTAGCGCAAGCAAGATCTTAGCTAGCTTATGATTCATAGGCTTACTCACATTTCTTCTTTTCAACTTTTACATTATCCAAAATTGCAGTAATAATAGCTTCTGTATCCGAATCATCCGCTTCCGCTTTTAGCTTTTCAACAACAACCTTAATTGTTCCTTTAAAACCATCTCGATCCAAATTGAAATACATATTGTACGTTACATAATCATCATAAGAATAATCTTGAATTTTATTTACGCCTGTATAGTTTCCAACCTGATAAGGCTTATAAAGCTTACTCTCATCTTCCTCACCTTTATTGAAGGTTTCAGCCACTTCATCCGCTGTCGCATCTGCATTTGCTTCAATAGCCGCAATCTTTTTCGTATCGGCTTCTTTATTTTCAAAGCTATAGCGAATAAAGGAATCATTGACAATCTCTCCTGTAACCTCTACACCATCTGCTGGCGTATAAATCGTTGTGAAATCTTGAGGCATTGTGATGATGATCTCATACTTCTTGTTGTAGTTTTTGCTCACCACAAAATCCGTTGTTTTCTCTTCCTTCTTTTCCTCTTTCTTTTCTTCCTTTTTAGCTTCGACAACCTTTGTATCTTCCTTTTTAGGCTCTGGATCATTCGATGAACAAGCAGCTAAACTCAAGCCCATTCCGATTACTAATAAGCTCTTCACAAAGTTTGTGTTCATGACTACTTAACCTCAACTTTCATATTGCCCAAAATAGCTTTCATCGCTACTTCCATATCCGCAGTATCCGAATCATTGAATTGTTCAACCGTTACAGACATCACTACAGCAGAACCATCCACACTTTCAAAATCCAACAACAAGTTATCTTTACATTTGAAGCTAGGATTTTCACTTGTAGTCACTTTTCTAAAACCATTGAAATCACCCACCGTGCTAGGCTTATATTGTTTCGATTCATCATCCTTGAATCCTTCATTAATACGATTCGCATAGGCTTCTGCACTCTCAGCACTGATTGGGTTTACATAAATAGCCATTTTAAAATCACCAAATTCATCTTCAAGCGTATATGAGATTTGTTGTTCATTTACTTCTGTTTTAACTTCTAAACCATCTCTACTTGGTGTATAGAATGAAGTAAGCTCAGGAATTGTGACTGTATATGTCTTACTCGAAATTTCTCTTACTAATACAGCATCTGTACTTTCTTCCTTTTTTTCCTCTTTCTTTTCTTCTTTCTTCTCTTCTTTTTTCTCTTCCTTCTTTTCAACAACCTTTGTATCTTCCGGCTTTTCACTTGAACAAGCTGTTAATCCAAAAAACATACTTAGTGCTAGTGCACTCGCAAACAATTTTTTATTATTCATATTGATACTCCAATTCTAATTTGTCATGATCAAACAAATTTTTGATCTCTAATTTTTCATATAACGGCATTACTTTACAATACGATAAGACTTGTTGATTATAGTCATCATATCCATACACAAATCCATCTTCTTCCATACCTACACTAAACAATAGGCCAGAATGCGAATTCTCTTGATCCTGCATTGCATACAAACCATTCTCATCGATTTGAAGTGTTACACTCTCATTTGTATACGTACCCTCAAGACTTTTAAACGGCTGATTTCTCAATGCATCAAATAAATCAATCAACTGATCCTTTTCTGTCAGTGCCTGCCCACTACGAAGGCTTTTTACTTTATCTAACCCATATAATGGTCCTTGACTACAAACACGCTCAATCGGCAAGCCATCCTCAATCGCAATCACTTCCACCAAACCATTTGTCGTTAGCGCAAAACCATAAGTGACACCAGGACCTATTTCATACACATGAACTTGTTTATACTCATTAAAACAACCATGCACCTCATACGTTTTATCCGTTCCACTATAGTAAAGCGATAGTTTATTATTCTTTAATGTCAAAGTCATCTGGTCAAACGTGGAAGAATCTTCTATCTTATAAGACTTCTTGCGACTTGGCCTATACAAAACCATCTTTGTTCCAGAACCAAAATTTGTGGCGACAGGAATCAATACATTCAATTTTCCTTTGTGGTAAAACACATCCAGATTTGAAGGCAACAAACCAATTGTTTGAGCTCTTAATTCCTTTACATTGTCATAATATTCATTGGCATATTCCTGATCAAAAGCTTGTGCAGCCCATACCTTCATATCTTTTTGACTGATTTTATATTTCTTATACAACTTTTTATTCGAAACACGCTTCTTCGTTTTAGAATCAAAATGATACACCTTATACCTAGGATATTCCGTCTCTACTTCTTCCTTAATAACTAAACTCAATAGATTTGAATGTGTATACACATCATAACTAATCTTTGTGTACGGCAACGTATACCCTTCTTCTTTTGCCTCATCTAAAGAATCTACCAAATCCTTGTACTCATTTTTAATTGTCTGATTCAATTTCTTTGCGCTCTTTGAATCACAATGAATATAAGGTAAGGAAATGTCGTACTTACCAACATTTCCCCATGCATCCTTATATTCTTCATGAATATTGTAGAAATCTGAAATATATACCTCTTCATTAGGTTGTGATTTACAACCTGTAAACATTAGATTCAAACTAAGAAACAAGACCGAACAAAGCTTAATCCAAGTCATATCCAGCTAGAGCTTGATCGGCTGCATCTTTAAACTGTGTACGATCTCCAATGATCGTTGCCCCAAACGCATCCACTGTCGCTTTCGCTTTTTCTTCTAAATTTTCACCATTCTTTTTAGCTTTCGCCAAATCCCACATACTCTTTGTTGCCTTAAATTGAGTTACAGACTTTTTAATGCCACTTCTAAATGAATCATCTAAGCCAAACAATTTATTTAGATAATCTACACATTGATGACATCTTGTTTCATCATTAAATGGAATATAGACATCATTTAAACCTTTTGTATGTACAAAGCCTAAGTGAACACACATTTTATCTTTATCCGAACCACTTGTTCTTGCGGGCATCCTTTCAGTTCTATATAGCTGAAGATTTTCTAAACGATATACACACGCATATGTTTTTGTATTAAACAAACCTCCACGAGCTTCAATAACCGCAATCAAACCTAGACTTGGTGCAATATAAATAGGGTGGAAAGACTGCATCTTTTGATTTTTATCACGTGTTTTTTTCAAAGGTTCCATTAAATCTTGCCAAACCTTTGTACCCACCTCAGTTTGATGAATATGGTCCTTGACATTATCTAAATCAGAATGAACATAGTCGTAATATTTTAATCCCTTTGCACGACAACCCTTTGTACAAATATAATTTCCATCCATTAATTTCTGTGATTGTAAAACATTAATTGTAGCACCACAAATTGCACATGTATTTGCCATATATGATTCCTCCTTTTCTGTGCATTATTATGATTCAAGCGCATCCTTTAATGCGTTTGCCACCTGTAAAGATTCCTGATACTTTTCGTTTGACTGTACCATTACTTCTTTATCCTGCATTTCTGAAATGATCTTGACATCCTCTTTGGTAATCTTCAAAGAAATCATTTTGATGAATGGATGATTCGTTTGAATATTTACCTTGAATTGGTACGTAAATTCGTATCTTGCTGGTTTATAGGAACATGTCTTCCCTTTCTTATTTGTGAAATGAAGTTCTCGCTTATTCTCTTCAATTTCTACCAAAACATTTTGAATGTCACTTAAGTCAAACACATCTGGATTTTCATCACTAAGCTTTGTTGCCTTTGTCACGACAAACCAGTTGTGCTTTCGATCAACCATTACCCTTGGATACTCACCAAACGTTTCAGCTGCCACAAACGCTTTGACTCTTTGTGCGTTTTCTTCACGATATGTTAGCTGCCCTTTGATCTGTGTCATTGTTGTGTTTTTGTAGTCTGTAAATAATGGTGACATTTTTTTCTTACAGTCATTACAGATCGTACCATCCGCACATTTATAACCTTCCATCAATGCCATCTTCTTTTTACACACATCACATTCCTTTTTAGAAAACAACCCCATTTCATTTCCCTCCTTTCTTCATTTGATTGACTTGTTTACTTGTGCTATATTGTATTTAGAAAGCACTTTCAAAACTTGTGTAATCAACTTACATTTTCATTATAGAAAGTATTATAAAATTTACCCCACCCCAAAACTTAAAAAGGGTGGGAACTGCGGTAAATAAAGGGGAAAATCATGAAAAAAGTTATAAAATATTTATTAGTATTTGGTCTAGGCCTATGCAATCTATATGGGTGTTCATCAAAATCTTTACTCGATAAAGATAACCCCGTGACCCTGACAATGTGGCATGTTTATGGAGAACAAGCCAATTCTCCAATGAATCAATTGATTGCTGAATTCAATGAAACAGAAGGCAAGGACAAGGGCATTATAATTAATGTCACAAAAATAACCAATGCGAGTAAAATTGGTTCTGAGCTTGAAGAAAGTTTATCTAAAGAACCAGGTGCAGATCCAATGCCAGATCTTTATACAGGACATATTCATAATGCCAAACAGGTAGGCTTAGATAAGAGTGTTGTATGGAATGATGTATTTACAGAGAAGGAAATTTCAAATTTTGTTGATGAGTTTTTAGATGCTGGAATGCTAGAGGATAAGCTTGTGGATCTTCCATTATCAAAATCAACAATCGTTTTATTTATGAATGGTACACAATTTGAAAAGTTTTCTAACGATACCGCTGTTTCATTAAATGATTTTGACACTTGGAATCAAACGTTTGATGTAGCCGAAAAATATTATGAATGGTCAAATGGAAAGCCGTTATTATGCTTTGATTATCTATTAAATTCCATTGAATCTTATGCGATCGCATTAGGAACAAAGAATATGTTTACAGAGAATGGCTGGTACAATACGGAGGATCCTGCTTTTAAAAAAGCCTTTAGAACCTTTCTAGAACCATTGATCAAAGGCCATATTTCTGCTTCAGATTTCTATTCAAGCACAGAACTTACAACCGGAGAAACACTCATTGGTGTATCCAGCAGTGCAGCCTATTTCTATTTAAATGACATCGTTACATATCCAGATAATACAACGGAACCATTAAATGCGATTGCCCTGCCTTATCCAAAGGCCGATAAAGACCATGCCCTCATGACACAAGCTGGTGTTGGATTATGTGCCTATAAGACTACAGAACAAAAACAAGAAGCCGCTAGTGTCTTTGCACATTGGCTTGTGGAGCCAAAACGAAACATGGACTTTGTGATCCAAGCAGGTTACATGCCAGTCACAAAAAAAGCATTTAAAAACTTAAAAAATGAAAAGTTTGAAGATGAAGAAACACAATCTTTATACAATACACTCACCGAAATGAAATCCGACTATACCGTTATTTCTAGAGAGGTTCCAAATGCGATTTCTAGAAAGGCCTATGCATTTTATGATCAAGTAAGAAGCCACCAACAAGAATGGCAAGCACGAGCTAATGCCGGTGAAGATATTGATGAAATTGTAGATGAAGCAATGAATATTTTAAAAAGTCTTTCTTGAGGTTAGGCTATGCAATTAAGTTTTAAATCAAAAGAAAGATCCATGAAACGAAAGCTTTTCGTATATATGTTCTTTCTAGTGACTACCATCAGTATTACTTTATTAATGGGACTCTTCCTATTTGGAAGACTTGGAACGACCGAACAAGACTTTCATAAAAAACTATCCATTCAAAGTGAATACTTCACAAAGAATATGGAAAATTATTGGGATGACTTGGCCTCTATGAATATCGCACTGGCTGATAATATGGAAGCTATATTAGAAACAACCCTAGCGAATCAAGGATTAACCTTTCAACAGCTGCAGGACAATCCCAATGCCATCTATTCTTTAGAAAACGATATGATTCAGCCTTTAGGACAATATCTTGAACGAGCTAATTGTTCAGGAGCTTATGTACAACTAGATACGACAATCAATTCCACTTTGGATAATGCGCAGACACAACGAAGTGGTGTGTATCTTCAAAAAACGACAATGTCCTATTCAAAGGAAGACTTGATTTTATATCGTGGAATTGCCAATATCGGCAAAAAACATGGCATCATGCCACATCGTAAATGGAGACAGGAATTTGATATTACACTTGTACCCGATTATGAAGAATTAAAAAAAGGGAACTTTGATTATTCCCTATCAAATATTATTCAATTGCCATACACAGGTGAAAGAATCGCACTATTACGTGTTCCTTTAGTTGGAAAGGATGGTACCTTCTATGGTCTTTGTGGTTTTGAAATTTCACAAAGCTGGTTTAAATTTGCACATACCCAGCCCTCAACTCTCAACCATTTAACGTGTCTTTTAGTGCCAGACTCCGATTCAATCATCACAAATGAAGGCTTTAGTACGGGAAGCCAAAACGGATTCTATTATATGCCAAATGGAGATCTTTCCATTAAGCCTATTGGCAACAACTTATTGAGAATCATAAGTAAAAATCGTAATTATATTGGGGTTAAGAATACTGTCAAAATTTCTAAGAATCAAACCTATTCAACATATGTTATGATTTTGGATTCTGACTACAATCGAGCCATCGCAAAAAGTAATATTGAATTATTCTTCTTTACCATTGTCCTATTATTATTTGTATTTTTAGGATGTTCCTTCTTCAGTCAAAGATACCTGTCCCCAATTCTAAAAGGATTAGAACAGCTGCGTAAAGACAATAAAAACAGTATGCGCTATGATGTACAAGAAATTGATGATCTTTTGGATTTCTTATCTTCAAAAGACTATGAAGTTGAGAATAAAATGTTGACGCTTGAGCTAGAAATGCAGGAAAATCGCAAGAAGCTGCAACAGATTGAAAATGAACATGAACTCATTCAAAGAGAATATGACAAGGCAAGGGTGGAAGTTGAGCGTCTGGCAAAAAAACGTGAAGCCGATGTAGATGAAGAAGAATATAAACGTTTCCTTGAATGTCTTGCGACACTGACACGCAAAGAAAAAGAGATCTTAGATCTCTATGTGAAGGGATATTCAAGTAAGGATATTCTAGAAACATTAAATATTACGGACAATACATTAAAGTATCACAATCGTAATATTTATAGTAAGCTTGGTGTAAAATCAAGAAAACAATTGTTGATGTACATGACATTATTAAACAACAAAAGGAGCTAAATTAGCTCCTTTTACTGTACATAGCGCTTTAAATAATCTACATCTAAAATTAAGATTTTATGATACACCATCGTAATAACGTTTTCTTCTCTTAACCCACGCAAGATACGATTGACACTGTTTCTTGTAGATACCCCACAGAAATTGGCAATATCATCGTTCGTGATTTGCAGATCAATAAATATACCTTTTTTAACTTGTCTACCAAATAATGGAATCAAATGATAGATAAATGCACACACAGCTCCATTTTTCCCATTCATTGTCATGAGTTGCTGACGATAAATAGCTTCGGTCATCTTTTTACGATAATACGATTCTATATATGCATGTAATTCTTCATTTTCTTTCACATATTGTTCAAACAATTTTCTGTTGATTCGATAAAAAGTTGCCGTATCACTTTCGATACGAGCATGAAATGATGCCGTAGTCATTTTATTGATTTCATCTTTCAACAACGAAATCATATCCAAACCTTTTAAATAAGTGATATTGAATTCACGCCCATCACATAAAACAATACTCACTTTCACAACACCATCTTTTAATATGTAAATATCTTCTTGGTCGTGTCCATCCATCATCAAATATGTATGTTTCTTTTTTGTGACTTCAGGAAGATTCTTTTCTTCAAGAAAATTTAAAACTGACTCACTCATAAATAACCCCTTCTCAATACGTCTAATTATAACATACTCACTAAGCCCAATTTAGTAACATATGTTATGAGAGAATATAACATTTAAACCTTACACACTTAATATATCATACTTTTATAAACAACACACAACATCAACTAATTTCTGCAAATAATTGTTAAAAAATATAAGCGATGTAAAACAATACCATTATAAAATATCGATATTCTCCCCAGATAGAGCTTTATTCATACTTCTTACAGCACAAAATTTACCACACATACTACAAGTATCACTATGATCATCTTCTGGCATACGAGATTGACGAATTGCTTTTGCGGTTTCTGGATCTAGCGCACACTCAAATTGCGCATCCCAATCCAGATTCTTTCTTGCGTCGGCCATCTTATCATCGATATCTCGTGCTCCTTTAACACCTTTGGCAATATCAGCCGCATGTGCTGCAATCTTAGAAGCAATGATTCCTTGTTTTGTATCTTCGACATTTGGTAAAGCCAAGTGTTCTGCCGGTGTTACATAACATAGGAAAGCTGCTCCTGACATAGCTGCAACCGCACCACCAATAGCCGCTGTAATATGATCATAGCCTGGTGCAATATCTGTAACTAATGGGCCTAACACATAGAATGGAGCGCCCATACAGATTTGTTGCTGAACCTGCATATTGGCCGCAACCTGATCTAATGGAACATGTCCAGGTCCTTCCACAATAACTTGTACGTTATGTTCCCAAGCACGTTTTGTAAGTTCTCCTAAACGAACCAATTCTTCGATTTGACATACATCTGTGGCATCTGCTAAACATCCAGGACGACAAGCATCTCCTAAAGAAATCGTCACATCATATTTTTCACAGATATCCAAGATTTCATCATAGTATTCATAGAATGGGTTTTCTTCACCTGTCATTGACATCCACGCAAAGACTAAACTTCCTCCACGAGAAACAATATTCATTTTACGTTTGTGTTTTTTGATTTGATCAATCGTCTTTCTTGTGATTCCACAATGCAAAGTCACAAAGTCCACACCATCTTTGGCATGTAACTCGACTACATCTAAGAAATCCTTTGCGGTTAATGTATTTAAATCTCTTTGGTAGTGAATCACACTATCATATACAGGTACAGTACCAATCATAGCTGGACATTCAGCTGTCAACTTTTGACGGAATGGTTGTGTATTTCCATGACTCGATAAATCCATAATTGATTCTGCACCAAGATTTACGGCTGCCATAACTTTTTCCATTTCGACATCATAATCTTTGCAATCTCTAGAAACCCCTAAGTTTACATTGATCTTTGTGCGTAACATACTTCCCACACCTTCAGGATTTAAAGATTTATGGTTTTTATTGGCCGGAATTACAACCTTACCACATGCGACTAACTCTCTTAGTTCTTCTTCTGTCATTTTTTCTTTTTGGGCTACAATCTTCATTTCTGGCGTAATAATTCCCTTACGCGCAGCATCCATCTGAGTGGTATATGTAGCGCCTGTACTTACTGTACTTTCATTTGTGTTCATTTTAAAATCTCCTTTTCCAAATGATTATTTAACATGACAAAAAGTGGTGCTCCCATTTTGCCACCAAAAAAAAGTGAGCAACCAATATAGGTATACTCACACTAAAAAGACAAAGTATTTCCCTACGTTGGCATTATCCAAATCAGGTTATAGGTCGAAAGTCACACTTTCCTCTCAGCCTGTACTACAAGCTCCCTTTTTTTATTTACATCTAAGTTATACACTAATTCTAAAAGATAGTAAAGGAGTATCACATTTATTTTCGAACTGGCTTTTCTTCTTTATCCCAAATTCCAATCCCAGTAATGGCACAAATCATTGAGAAAATAGGAACGATAAAGATAAACCATGCGTATGGAATATAAGCTGTTGAGCATCCAAGTACGCCCATGACATAAATTGTCGCAACACCCCAAGGAACGATGGGTGCAGACAATGTACCAGAATCTTCGAGTGTTCTAGATAATACTTTACGAGAAATATTCATATCTTCATAAGTCGATTCAAACGTTTGTTCAGTTACGATGATAGATACTGTTTGTCCGCCAGCTGTTAAGAAGTTCACGACATAACAATATACTAAAGTGACAAATACGAGTACTGTACGATTCTTGATAAATTTTAAAAGAACATTTTTTGCCAAAACATCCAAAATACCAGTAGACGTAATGACAGCTCCCATTACACTGGCAACCATAAATGTCACTAATAATTCAGACATAGAAAGCACACCACCACGATTCAACATAGGATCAACAATGGATACACCTGTTTCAATGCTGAAACCATTAAAGGCATAGTTCATTAAATCAACAAAGTTAACGCCTTGAAATACCATCGCAAAAGCAGCAGATACAACTACGGCTAAGCCCATTCCTAATAAGGAAGGTAATTTAAATACAGAAATCAAAATAACTAGAATGGCAGGTAAAATTAATAGAATATTGATATTGAAATGTTTAGATAATGTGTCTAAAATCAATTTTTGTTGGGCAAGATCCATACTTCCACCACTATAATACAAGCCGGCAATTGTAAATAAAATCAAAGCGACTACAGCTGCAGGAAGTGTTGTATACTGCATAGAATGAATGTGATCATATAAAGGTACTTTACTTACACCACTCGCTAAATTGGTTGTATCTGATAAGGGCGACATCTTATCTCCTAGCCATGCTCCAGAAACAACTGCACCCACAACTAATGGTACGGGAATACTTGTTGTTGCGGCAATTCCCACCATCGCAAGACCCATAGTTGCCACAGAACCAAAGGATGTTCCTGTAAATTCACTCGTTAGGGCACAAAGGACAAAGGCTAGAGGCACTAAGATCTTCGGTGAAATAACTTGCATACCATAATACATCAATGATGGAACGGTTCCACCGGCCATCCAGATTCCCACAAGCATACCGACCATAATGACAATCAAGAATGTCGGCATACATTCAGCCGCTGTTTTAATAATATTCTGTTCCACTTCACTCCATGGAATATTTAAAAGTTTTGTGGTAATAACCGCAACGATCACACCCGCAAATACAGATAGTGTTGTATTGCATCCTAAGTTGATCATAATGATTAATACGGCAATAATAGCCAAAAATGAAACCACCGCAAATAGGGTTGTTGGCTGTTTTCTTTCTTTATTCATATCAAATTTCCTTCTCTTTCATCTATAACAATTCGTCCTTTAGAAAGTCTAGAGCCCCTTTCATTCTTGCTTCTCTAAACGCAAATGATTTAAAGCGATGCTCTGCTCCTTTGACAATAATACATTTTGCTCTTTCCTTAAAAATTTCTTTATACTTGTAACTACACTCACACGAAGCTGTAATGTCTTGATCTCCATGAATGGTACAAACATTTTTATCAAACAATGAAGCCTCTTTATAAGGATCGAGTGTACAGGCATCTTGGTAAAATTTAAGGCTCAACTTCAATCCTTCCACATCCGCACATCCATCTTTTTCAATGTTTGAAACATCCTGGCCACACAAAGTCAAATGTTCCTTCAAGTTATAAACTAGATCTGGTGCAGGACACCATAACGACAACGCTTGAATTCTTTCTTTACATTGTCCTGCCACCATACTCGCTACGCATCCTCCTAGACTACATCCGTGAAGCGCAATTTTTTTAGAATCGACAAAATCTAACGATTCCACATAATTCAACATAGCTTTCGCATCCAAAATCTCACTTGAAATAGTCATATCTTCAAAGCGTCCATCGCTTTCGCCGCTGCCATTCATGTCAAAGCGAACACTCGCAATACCAGCATCACACAATCTTTGAGATAACTCATTATGCACAAAATTTATTTCATTGCGATCATCGCAAAATCCATGAAGTAGAATGACCATAGGCACTTTAGAACTTACATTGTCTGGCACATGAAGCATACCTCGCAGTGTCAGTCCATCCCGCTTAATTTCTACATACTTCTGCATATATTTCCCTCCGTTTTGGGTATAATACCACAAAAAATATAATTTGTTTATACTTTTTTAACACATGTATACATTTCGAATACAGAAACAGTCTCTTTGTTTATCAAGAGACTATTTTTTCTTATATATTGTTGCGCTGTATCCTTCCACTTTTTTACTTTGATACATTGCCATATCGGCTCTGCAATATAATTCATCAAAGGTCAATTCTTCTTTTCCATCATAAATGCAAGCGCCTAAACTCATTATAATCGGATGATCTTTTATAGATTCAATTTGGATTTGTTTCAAATTCTCAAACAAACGTTTAAAGAAAGCATTGGCACACTTACGATCCGTAACACCTGGAATAAATAACGCAAACTCATCTCCACCAAGACGCATGACTACATCTTTATCACGACATGATTTTTGTAGCGTATGCGCAATCGCAACAATGACCTCATCCCCGGCCATGTGCCCATACGTATCATTAATGGATTTAAATTTGTCACAATCCACTAAACACATCATGCCACTGACTTTGTTGTTTAAAACACGCTCAATCATCTTCTCTCCACTACGACGGTTTGAAATTCCCGTCATTGTATCTGTTTGAGCTAAATATAATAATTTGTCTTCTCGCTTCTTTTGATCATCAATACATTCCACACAATATAGAACATGGAGTAAACTTCCATCCTCATCATAATCAACCGGAATAAAACGAGATCGGCACCAGCCAGAAAGTTTACCATAGAAAACACTATCTATGGATTTTTTGCCTTGAAGTCTTTCTTCTAATGTCTCAAGATCGATAAATTCTATTTCTCGATCTACATAATCGGCCTGACAGAATTTTCGATGAATCTTACAAATATGATCCGTAAAATTATCTTCTATATCATAAATTTCATGTTTTCCTAAATACGTTAGAATTTGCGGCTCCATTTTCACAATATGAAAGCGATTGGTTTTCACATTGATATAATGCATAGAAGTATAGATTTGTCCCAAGGCTGAATAGCCACTTAATTTTGCCTCACGCTTGGACTTATTTTGTGAATTCCGAATCTTTAAAAAAGAGATGACTAACGTTGCGATCATATCTAAGAATGTAGTTAAACCCAAATGGTCATCAATTGGCGGATTGTCCACGCCAAAGAAACCACTGATTTCATTTTTATAGCGAATTGGACATACCACAAGACGCTTTACATTTTGAATCTTTAACGTATTATATGTATACACATGCTCATTTTTTATCGTTTCAACATCACGAATGATTACATTTTCTTTCTTATCAAAAGCTTTGTACCACCAATCGATGATATCCATATCAACGCCTTGTAGATAATCAATTTCACTTTCAATGCCTTGACGGCACCATTCATATGTATTATCGGTCACATGTTCTTTTTTATTATCTTCAAAAATATAAATTCGATCACATCCAATATGTTTTCCAAAAAAACGAATAAACTCATTGATCTGTTCATCCGGTGTATCCAACATAAGCGCGGAACGTAATGCTTCATTGATGACCAATTCATATCGTATGATTGCCTGCATATAGGACCTACCTTTCATTTAGTCAATTATATCTTTAACTTGGTTATATTTTAGTTATTTTTTTCGAATAATTACCAATCGCTTCAATTACTTTTTCCATCGCCAAAGGCTTAGAGAAATGCTCATTCATTCCCGCCTTTTTTGTGCGCTCAATATCATCCACAAACGCATTGGCCGTCATCGCAAATATAGGTATGGTATTGGCATCTTTACGTTCTAGACTACGAATGCGACGCGTTGCTTCTAAACCACCCATTTTTGGCATCATCACATCCATTAAGATTACATCAAAAGAAAATTCTTGTGATGTACTAAATATTTCTAAAGCTTCTAACCCATTATAAGCTTGAGTAACAATCATCTTTTGTTCTTCTAATAAGAAACTCGCAATTTCCATATTCAGTTCATTATCTTCTACAAGTAAAACACGAAGTCCTTCGACCGATGGCTTCTCTATAATACAAGTTTCTTCTTGTACACTATAATCAATTTCGAATGGAACCCGAATTATAAAAGTGGTTCCCACATTTAATTTACTTTCAAAAGAAATACTTCCCCCTTGTAGCTCAATCATTTTCTTTGCGATTGCAAGACCCAATCCAGTACCGACATATTTGCTTCTTGCCGAGCTCTTTTCTTGCGCAAAAGGCTCATATGCATTCTTTTGAAATTCTTCACTCATACCTATACCTGTATCTGTACAAGTCAGTTCATACCATGCCACCGAATCATCACAACTTATTTCCTGACACGTCACACGAATCGAACCATTTTCCTGATTGTATTTTACGGCATTCCCACCAATATTCATCAATACTTGTTGAAAATGTAAAGGACTTCCTAATACATACCTGTGTTCAATTTTCCACATATCCTTAGAACATGAAATACCCGCTTCACTAGCCTGCATGAAAATCATATCGTTCGTATCATCGAGCAGCTTGCCTAGATCGAATGATTTATTTTCTAAAACAATATTTCCAGATTCTAGCTTATTCATATCTAACACATCATTCACTAAATTTAATAAGTAACCAGAAGCCGTTTTGATTTTCGAACGAATTTCCTTTTGAATCTCCATGTTTTCTGAATACCGATCACCAATCTCAAGACATCCCTGAATCCCATTGATAGGTGTACGAATATCGTGAGACATTCTTCTTAGGAAATCCGTTTTCGCTAAATTTGCCTTTTTAGCCTCATATACCGTACGTTTTAATTCTTCTTTACCTTCTAATTCCTGAATTTTTTGTTTATTTATATCTCGCGTTACATATAATACATTGCGAACCGTTCCATCAAAATTTCTTGCCTTTACAATAAAACATGCAAAATGCCATTTTCCCGTAGTCGATTTATATTCTATCGAAACATCTTCACGATCATTTAATCGCTCAATCAAAGTCGATGTATCCAAGAATTCCTTCATCACATCTTGAAATTCATCCGCTACAAACTTCTCTCTAAATTTTTGAAGTTGTATGGAAGTAATCCCTGTTTTCCCTGTTAATCGATATACGGATTCTTCACTTGAAATTTCTTCAAATGTATCATCATTTAAATTCATGCGATACATCAGCCAATACATCTTACTAATGGCTGAAATAATTTCATTATTTAGACGCAATTGATCCATCATTGTTTCCATTTGAATTTGTTTTTTTATATCCTCTTTAACAAGATCATCAATGCTACGAAACCCCATAATGACTTTAAATCCATTATCCCCCTGTAAACGATGAACATGCACTTCAAAATATTCATTTCCTGTCGCATTGGGTTTTGAACGAAATAAATATAAGAATTGTGATGATTTTTTTAACACTTCCATTAAATGAAGACGATCTAGTTTCTCTAGAAAGTCGGGTGCCGATTCATGAATGACATAATGATCATAATAATATTTCATTCTAGATGTATATCCAAAACTAGAATCAACCATTTCAATTTTATCGTCCCCATTCGATTTTGGATCTTGTTTCAAAGTTTCAAACGTGTCATTTTTTAGATCACATACAAACGTAGACGTATAATTACTACACAAAGCTTCTAATATTTGTTTCTCTTTTTGCATCTGCAAAAGATTGGTTTCTAATACATTGACCATGCGAATCGTATTCATAGCATTGGCGATATGTCCACAAATATTCGATAGAATCATCATCGAGATTTGCGAATCAGATAAGTCTGGATCTTGTAAGCCAATAAAACCACTTAAACGTTTGTTCGCAAATAAAGGAGCACAAATAACAGAGTGCACACCTTGATTCTTTAAAGCTCTATATTCGAGTGGCATATTCTCTTTTATATCTTCTATATCTTGAATCAATATAGTCTTACCACAACTAAATTGTTCATACCATACAGGAAGTTTTTCGAAAGCAATAAAATCAAATTCAAGTGCATCTTCATAACTCCATTCATATGTCTTTTTAAAGCCATTCACCAACTCAAAAAAACAAACATGACTTGCCAAAGAATACATGCCAATATATTCTAATAATTCAGGAATACATTTGCGTATTTCTTCTTCATTAGTTGCCTGATTGATGATTGTGATCACATCTAAAATATGATTAATATCCTCTATTTTATTATCCTTCATAATTTTTAACCTTTTCTCTTTAAAATTCACTCACTAATCATAATTCTAACAAATCTAACCCATAAAGAAAAGAACCACATAGTATGGTTCTTACTTACGCTTTTCTATTTTAGATTTCCATAACTTATCAACAACACCACAAGTTCGAACACTTTTGATGGCAGCATCGATTGCTTCATAATTGAGCCTTGTACCTAATAAATCACTATCATAATTCACAGCCTTTGACGTATGATTTTAAATGGCATAATCTCTTAAACAAGAAAAGAGCTTGATCAAGCTCTTAGTTTCTCAATAAAATCTTCTTGTTTTAAAGGCTTTGAATAATAGAAGCCTTGAATCATATCACAATGCATTTCTTTTAAACAATCCCTTTGCTCTTTACTTTCAACACCTTCGGCAACAACCTTCATATCCAGACCATGACCTAAATCAATGGCTTGTTGCACTATTTTCTTTCCACGCACTTGGTCTATATAATCAATCAAGCTCTTGTCTAGTTTTACAGCGCTAAAGTTCAACTCATTTAAAGATGTCAGTGAAGAATAGCCTGAACCAAAATCATCCATGTGAAGCGTAAATCCTGCATTCACTAATTGATCTGTAATTTCAAGAATCTTCTCTGAATACAATGTCGCAGATTCGGTTAATTCAATCGGAACACATTCAAATGGAATTTGTTTCTGATTTACAATATCCACATAGCGCTCCACGACATCACTAAAATGAATACTGGCACGAGATAAGTTTACAGAAATTGGAACAATTTCAAGCTTGTTTTCCATTCTTTCTTTTTGGAATTGACAAACACTCTCAAATACATATTCATCCAAATGAACAACTAATCCATCACTTTCAAACAATGGAATAAAAGCCCCTGGTGAAATCAATGTACCATCGGTTTTTTGCCAACGAACCAAAGCTTCTGCACCCACAATATTTTCTGTATTCACATCATACTTTGGCTGATAATATACCTTGAATTCTCTATTCGCAATCGCAGATTTAAAATCATTTTCCATCTGCCTTTGCGCTAATTGTTTTTGATTCAACTCATCTGTATAAAAGGCCACATTCGTCTTGAAATCTTTGGAGATACTCTTTTCTGCCATCAATGCACGGTCACAAATAATAGGGATAGAAAGATTTGTATCTACATCTTCATAAATACCCACTTTGATACGAATATTTGGTATGGGTGCTTCTTCGGCAATTTTATTTATGTTCCTGTTGATTCTTTCAACATCCATCTTAACTTTACTATGGAACAATCCTAACAACTGATCTCCTTCATAACGCGTCAACAAGCCATTCTTCACATAATATCTAAAGGCATTTGAAAGATAAACCAATACTTCATTTCCTTTCTTTGTGCCATATGTACCATTGATCAATTTAAAATCCGCAACATCTAGGATAACCACATTAAACTTTTCTTCCGTCATAAAATGTGTAAATGTTCTTGCGTGATGATAAAAGGCTTGTCTTGTATATAGACCTGTCAATTCATCTTTTTCAATAGCGGCCAAAGTCATGCTTGATTCTCTAAGCTTGATTACACTATCGATTCGACTCTTCACAATTCGCGCATTATAGGGCTTCGTGATAAAATCCACAGCACCTAGACCTAAACATTTTAATTCATCTTCTTGCGAGTTATTTCCAGTTGTCACAATAACAGGAACACTTGCCAACAAGGAATCGGATTTTTGGCGTGATAAGAATTCAAAACCATCACAAACAGGCATCACCACATCCAATAAGATAAGTGATATATCTTTATAGTATTGAGATAAGATATTTAATCCTTCTTCTCCATTTACAGCTTCAATTACATCATAATCATCTTCTAAAGTTTCCTTTAAAATTTCCCGGTTGATTTCATTATCTTCGACAATCAATACTTTTCTTTTAACCACATTACTAGGCAATGCATTATTAAACATATCAATATTGTTTCTACGAATATCCAAATCTTCATTCGCAAAACCAATAATGATTTGACTTAATCGACCATCTTCCATTACACGCCCAAAGTGTGAGTACATAAAATGAACTTCCGAATCATTTTTAGATTGGTAATGAATATTAAAACGTTCCGTTTTTTCTAACCTAGAAAATAAAGAGTTAAACGAAAGAGCCATTCGTAACATGTCACGATTCTTTTCGTAAACACGATCATCAATATATTGATTCATCGCATCGTTATAACTCGTACATGACGAAAAACCAGGCAACTTCAATGTTTCCTTAAAAGTATGAATTTGTTGATCTTCACAATCCACAATATAGAGGTTTTTAAATTCATCGCCTAGTGTTTGATAGATGCGATTGGAATCAAAATCTTTCATAAAAACCTACCATGCCTTTCCGCTTTGCTCCAAGGCACACATTGGAATTAAAATGTGCACTGAGCTTCGCTTTTATTTTTTATCTTTTATTTGTTACCATGTTCTTGAAGTTAGAAGTACACTACAGAGCACGGTGAGGTGAGTTGCAGACTTCTGCATCTCGTTCAGATTAAATCAGCATAAAAGCCAGTGTAAGTTCGAGTATTTCAAGCACACATTAGTGTTGACATCAAGTCCGCAGATTAATCATTGACTATTAGTTAATCTTTAGTGCCACTCGTTCAGTCAATGCTTCTTTCTTCTTTGTTTTGAAAGGAGCTTTTTCTATGAAAATCATTTATCCTCGTGTTTGTGGTATCGACGTGCACAAAAAATTCATTGTTGCAGTTATCTGCATTTCTGAATCCGTTGAACCCGTTTATCTAAAAAAAAGATTCTCGACTTTTCACAACGACTTGATTCGCTTTAGAGAGTGGCTGATTCAAAACGACTGTCAAAATGTATGCATGGAATCCACTGGTAAGTACTATATTCCTGTCTACAATGTATTGGAATCCCATATTTCCAATATCGTCGTTGCCAACCCTAAATGGGTGTGCGCTGTTAAAGGCGAGAAAGACGACGATAAAGATGCCAAATGGATTGCTGATTTATTTAAGTTCGGTATTGTTAGAAGTAGTTTTATACCTCAAAAAGATTTCCGTATCCTTCGCGAACTTACTCGCTACAAGTACAAACTTGTAAATATGCGTTCCAGTGAAAAGAACCGTTATCAGAATGCTCTTACTTCTGGTAATTGTAAACTAGATATGGTCTTCACTGATGTATTTGGCAAATCCGCATCTAATATCATCGACCTTATTCTATCAGATAATCCCTACACAGATGAAGATATTCTTTCAAAAGTTCACAAGAATTGTAAGGCCTCTCCAGATATGATTCTCAACTCCATTAATGGAACGGATTTAACACCAGTCCAGAAATCCCGTATAGAACTTGTAAATGACCACATTAAACAATTATCATCTAATATCCAAAGACTTGATAAACTTATTGATTTAATGATTGAGCCATATGAAGACTATATTTCATTTTTGTGTCAAATACCTGGTGTTTCTAGAAACTCTGCCATCATTATTCTTTCTGAAATCGGTGTAGATATGAATCAATTCACTTCTTCAAGACGAATAACTTCCTGGGCAGGTTTAACTCCATCCAGTAACCAGTCAGCAGGAAAGAAAAAATCTGTGCGCATTTCCAGAGCCGGAGTATATCTTAAACCATGTTTGGTTGAAGTTGCACATGCAGCAGTCAAGGATAAAAACCATTCTTACTACGCCAACAAGTTTAATAAGATTTCAAAACGCCGAGGAAAGAAGCGTGCTTATATTGCGATTGCCAGAAAAATACTTGTAGCAGCATATCATATGCTTCTTACAGGAGAAATCTGGAATCCTGCAGACTTAGCAGAAGTTGAAACACCAGTTGAACAAAGAATTAAATACGTAAAGAACAACTTAAAATCAGATATTAAACAACTACTAGATATTGGACTTACAGTTGAAGAATTAACACTTATGATTCAGCAAAATGCCAATACTATGACAGCACAATAATCTTAATATTTGGGGAAAGGGGCTTTGCGCCCTTTTGTACTTCTAACTTCTTCTTTTTTATAAATTATATTTTCAGATTAACCTCTTCTAAAACAATAACTTATTTATTACTATTATATAACCAAAACTTTCATTACGCAAACAACCTAAGAAAAGAAAAAAAGTGTCATAAGACACTTTATCATTATTTACGGTTTGCGTTTACCGATTTCATGATTTGACGAATCTGTGCTTCACTAGGTTTACGTCCCATTTGTAAGAACATTGCACGAATCATCTTTTCATTAATTGGTGGATTTTCTTTAATTTCTTTTTCAAACTTCTTACGAGTGAAGTAGAAAGTAACCAAGCCACCAATGATGGCTCCCACTATCGTATATAAAATTGATGCAACCATGTTTTAGTCAACCTCACTATCTACTCATCTATTCTACTATCTTTTTGGGGTTTTGACAATATGAATTGACCACTATATTCCGTTAAAATGATGGAAACAAAGATCAAAAGTCCCCCTAAAATCATAATTGGACTTTTCTCTTCATGCAACAATAAGAATCCAAATACATTCGCAAATAAGGATTCTGTACATAAAAGAACACTCGCACTCGATGCATCTGTATATTTTTGTGCCAAAGTCTGAAGTTGAAATGCCAAGAACGTTGCCACTATGATCATATAGGCACAACTCATATACGCATGTACAGTGATTGTTTGTGGTATCGTTTCTAAACTTAAGGCTAGTGGAATCGAAAGGATAGCCGCAACACTCATTTGTACAGCATTGATCGCAATTGAATTCGAATTTTCTGTCGCATACTCTAAAGATATGATGTGACACGCAAAGAAAAAGGCACATGCTAAAGATAAACTATCACCAAAACTAAATGAGAAATACCCTTTAGATAAGCTTAGGCAGGCAATTCCTACAAGACAAACAACACTTGCCGCAAGTTGATGATTGCTCGGTTTCTTTTTCCATAATAGCCATACAATATAGGGCACAAGAACGACGTTGACAGCTGTTAAAAAGGCATTTTGACCTGTATTCGTTAAGAATAAGCCGAAGGTTTGAAACGCAAAAGCTAAGTACATTAAAACACCTGAAATACTTCCACGAAACAAGGCTTCCCTAGAAATCTTTACACGACTGACTAAACATACAATAATACTAACGATGCTAGCGCCAATAAAGCGAATCATTAAAACAGTAAAAGGATCAAATGTCTGCAAAGCTGCATCGGTCGCGATAAAACCACCACCCCAAATGGCCGCAACTAAAAGGCATACTAAATTAGCTTGTTGTTTACTCATGCTTTTTCCTCATCAAATAAAGATGGTTGTTCAAAATCATCTTGTTTGACCCAAGAACCATCCGTAACATTTTCAAGTGGTGAGACCCACTCAAACTTGTCTACCTTGCCTAGTGGTGAAGAGAATGTAGCTTGGGCATTCATCAAACTGATTTCTTTTGCCTCAAAACGCATAATATCTTCTGCATAAATTTCAAATGGTGTATTTAAATCGACCACATGTACATTTAATATCACATTCGGATTGGACTTCACTAACTTACAAATACGATTTCCTTTCGCCGGACGATTTAATGGCGCAATCTCCGTTTGTTTCATACGCTTTAAAGAAAGGGTTGTCGTAGAAATTAAGACTTGTTCCTCACGATTTTGACTGACACAAATAGAAGCTACGCAATCATCCTTTGATAAATTCATCGCCTTCACACCTTTGGATTTATTTGAAACCAACGGAATTTGTTCAACCGGATACATCAAGCCATAGCCTTGTTCACTTACTAGAATGACTTGATCATCTGGTTTATAAGATAAAGATACACTAATCATTTCGTCCATAGCCCCAATCTTCATACAAGCCATTGTTTTATTAGAACGTGAAACTTCAAATTCTTTTAATTCGGTACGCTTGATCATACCATGACGACTTACACTTATGACATGAACGCCTGTTTTAAAGGAATCCAATACATAGGCTGCGATAATTTTTTCACTTGAATCCATCTTAATATAATTTGAGATATGACCACCCAAATCTTTCCATTTTGCCTCTTCAATCTGGTAAACCGGAATATATCCATATGTACCACGGTTTGTGAAGAAAACTAATGTTTGTAATGTATGACTCGCTCCGTAACATACTAATGAATCTGTATCTTTTCGTTGTGTCATGGATTCACTAGAAGCATTATAGCTTCTCATAGATACACGCTTGATATAGCCATCACGCGTAATTGTGATCATACATTCTTCTTTGGAGATCATTGCCTTTTCATCAATTACGATTTCTTTCACTTCATGTATAATATCCGAAAGACGAGGTGTATTAAATTCTTCATTCACCTTTTCTAATTCTTCCACCATGACTTTATGAAGTTCATTTTTGTCGGAAATAATCTTCTCTAATTCGGCAATGTCGCATTGTAGTTGTTTAAATTCTGCCTTTAATTCTTTAACATCTGTATTTGTTAAACGATATAAGCGCATTACGACAATGGCTTCTGCTTGTTTTTCTGTAAAGTCAAAACGTTCAATCAAATTCTTTTTGGCATGGGCCTTATCTTTTGATTTACGAATGATACGAATGATCTCATCCATTACACTTACAGCTTTGATCAAACCTTCTAATATGTGTGCACGATCTTTTTTGGAAGCTAAATCATATTTACTTCTACGAATCACTACATCTTCTCTGTGGTTGATAAAGGCATCTAACATCATGGCTAATGACATTTGTACGGGTGCCTTGTTCACAATCGCAATGACGTTGTAATTGTATGATATTTGAAGATCTGTATTTTTATATAAATAGTTTAAGATCTGTTCATCATTACTATCTTTTTTAAGATCCACGACAATCCTTAATCCCGTACGATCACTTTCATCACGCACATCTAAAATTCCATCGATTTTTTTGTTTAAACGAATCTCATCAATTTTCTTTACCAAGTTCGACTTGATTACTTCATAAGGAATCTCATGAATCACAATTTGTTTAATTGTACGTGTTGGTACAATTTCCACTTTCGAACGAATTAAAATACGTCCACGACCTGTTTGAAAGGCTTGCTTGATTCCGTCAAGTCCCATCACGATGCCGCCTGTAGGAAAGTCAGGGCCTTTCACAAACTGCATCAATTCTTCTAATGAACAATCGGGGTGTGAAATACGATAAATACTTGCTTGAACTACCTCATTTAAATTGTGAGGTGGAATATTTGTGGCATATCCAGCCGCAATACCTGTAATACCATTGACTAATAAGTTAGGAAAGCGTGCAGGAAGTACAGTGGGTTCCATCTTTTCGTCGGAAAAGTTGGGTGCCCATTCCACTGTATCTTTATCAATGTCCTGCAACAAAAAATCACTAATTTTGGCTAAACGCGCTTCTGTATAACGCATCGCAGCCGCCGGATCATCATCAATAGATCCATTGTTTCCTTGCATGTCAATTAAAGGATTGGTAATCTTCCAATTTTGTGACATACGAACCATCGCATCATATACAGAGCGATCACCATGAGGGTGATAGTTACCAATGACGTTACCTACTGTTTTTGCGGATTTATGATATGGCTTATTGTAAGTATTCCCATCTTCATACATCGCATATAAAATACGTCTTTGTACTGGCTTTAAGCCATCTCTTGCATCTGGTAAAGCACGCTCTTGAATAATATATTTAGAATATCTGGCGAAACGATCGGCCATGATATCTTCTAAAGAATTCTTTAAAACATTATGTTTTACTTCTTTTTCTTTCACGCATTTACCTCCTTATAATCATCTTCTAGAGTAAATACAACATTGTCTTCGATCCAGTTACGACGAAGCTCTGCCTTATCTCCCATTAATTCAGTCACTCTTTTTTCAGCCATCATCGCATTTTCAATGGTCACACAAAGTAAAGTTCTTGATTCAGGATTCATTGTGGTATCCCAAAGTTGAGTGGCATTCATTTCACCAAGACCTTTATATCGTGTAATGGTGTAACCATTTTTTAATTCGGCTTTTTTCTCATCTAATTCTTCATTTGTATATAAATAGTATTCTTTACCCGCCTTGGCAATCCGATATAGTGGTGGCAAGGCAATATACAACATTTCATGCGTAATTAAATCACGCATATAACGATAGAAGAATGTCAATAATAAGTTTTGAATGTGAGCTCCATCATCATCGGCATCGGTCATGATAATGACTTTATAGTAGTTTGAATCTTCAGCCGTAAAATTTGCACCTACACCAGCACCTAAGGCATGAATAATGGTATTTAACTCTTCATTCTTTTCGATAGCTTCAAGACTTGCCTTTTCTGTATTCAATACTTTACCACGCAAAGGAAGAATCGCTTGGTATTTTGAATCACGCCCCTGTTTTGCAGAACCACCCGCAGAATCCCCTTCGACTAGATATAATTCTTTTCTTCTGGCATCCTTACTTTGAGCCGATGCCAACTTTCCAGATAACACTCTTTCCGAACGGTTCTTTCCTTTTCCATTACGAATATCGGCACGTGCTTTTCTTGCGGCATTACGAGCTTGAGCTGCCTTGATGATCTTACGTACTAGAGCATTGGCAACCTCTTTATTTTCTTCCAAGAAGTAGCGAAGGTTTTCCGATACCACCGTTTCTGTTGCCGGCTTAGCTTCTGGTGTACCTAACTTTTCTTTGGTCTGCCCTTCAAATTGTAGATAATCTTCTGGAATTGTCAGATTGATGACTAATGTCAAACCTTCTCTGACATCATTCCCATCAAATCCTTTATCTTTTTCTTTTAAGAAACCATTCTTACGAGCATATTCATTAAAGACTTTCGTAAAAGCTTGTTTCGCCCCTGTTTCATGAGATCCGCCATCACGCGTACGAACCATGTTCGTGAATGAGAAAATGTTCTCTTGATATTCATCTGTATATTGGAAACATCCTTCTACAATGATCTGGTTACTTTCACCTCTAAAACTAATTGGATCATGCATTGGCGTATGATCCTGATTCACTTCTTCAATAAAGGCTTTTAATCCATCTTCATATTGGTAAACGACTTCTCTTTCTTCTTTTCGCTTATCGCGTACAATCATTTTTAACCCTTTTAATAAGAAAGCATCTTCTTGGGCTCTTTCACAAATGGTTGAATATGAAAAGTGAACCGATTTAAAAATAGACGGATCCGGTTTAAAGGAAACAATACTTCCGGTATGATTGGTTTTTCCTACTTTTTCAAGTTTTCCAATCTTACTTCCTCCGTCTTCAAAAGTCATACTCCATACATCTTTTCCATCATGTACCATAACTTTACACCATGTACAAAGAGCGTTCACAACACTTGCACCTACACCATGCAATCCTCCAGCACTTGTATAGCCTCCATGACTTGTAAATTTACCACCAGCATGCAGAATGGTAAAAATAACTTGAAGTGTACTCACCCCTGATTTATGTTTTCCAACAGGCATTCCACGCCCGTGGTCTTCTACTGTAACACTGCCATCTTTTTCTAGTGTAATTGTGATTTCATCACCATAGCCATTTAAAGCTTCATCAATCGCATTATCGACAATTTCCCATACTAGATGATGCAGACCCTTTGAATCGGTAGATCCAATATACATCCCTGGACGCTTTCTTACGGCATCCAAACCTTCTAAAATAACGATACTACTTTCATCATATTGTTGTTTTGGCATACTATCCCTACTTTCCAACGTAATCTTTATTATATCAACAAATCAAAAAAAGTGCACATAAATTCCTGTTAAAACACTTTGAATATACACTATTCATGTCCAATTAAAATGGTGTTAAACTTTAGTTCACATTTAACAAGTTCAATAATCCCAACTTAATTTAAATCTGAACTCATTTAATCGTATACATTCTTCAAAACACTTGATTGTACCCAAATTCATTATAAAGGGTTTTAATGTCCACTTTTTAGTTCCAATGTCCACTTTTTGAGTTTCAATATACACTTTTAAATCTACATTTTAAATCCGCATTATTTATGTCACATTGTTAATTTTTCCATACAATTCTCGACTAAGTGGACCAAAACTGCTAAAATAAATTTCGAGGTGGAAGAGATGAAAACTATTTTATGTATTTTATTAGGTTACTTATTAGGATCTTTACCCTTCGCTTTGATCATTGGTAAAGTTTTCTATCATACAGACATTCGCCAATATGGATCAGGAAATCTAGGTGGAACGAACGCAGGAAGAGTTCTTGGAAAGAAAGCGGGAATTTCTGTCATTGTGTTTGATGTATTAAAAGTTGTTCTTGCGATTGCGATCGCAACTCAAGTATCGAAAGTTGCCGGTATCTGGACAGGACTTGCCTGCTGCATCGGACATTGTTATCCAATCTTCGCAAAATTCCATGGCGGCAAAGCCGTTAGTACAATGTTTGGCTTCTTGTTTTCTACAAGCATCTTCTTATTTCAAGATGCAAGCTACTTACTTGTACCATTTGGTATGTTTCTAGTTGTCCTATATCTATTTAAATATGTATCTTTGGCAAGTATGTGTGCAGCCATCGCAAGCAGCTTATACATTACGGCATTGATGCTAGGATTCAACGTGGAAAGTATTTCAGTTATTGTCGCAAGCTGGCTAATGACAGTTCTTGTGATTTACAGACATCGTACAAACATTGAAAAAATCAAAAAAGGTACAGAAAATACAATTTCATGGTTATAGAAAGTTTTTTAAGAAACTTTCTTTTTTTTATGTCTTTTTCACATTGGAATCGTATCATAGTTGTATGAACTATTTATACTATGAATACAAATCCAGTACTGTTTGCACTGTTAAAGAAGATGAAAAGCTATACTACAAGAGTTTAAGCACGCAAAATTATCTAAACGAAAAATGCTTATTAAATGGATCCACCCTTAAAGGAAGACAAGAAGCCTTTGTCTATCAAATGAAAGTAAAAAAATATATTCCTGTTGTTGTATCCATTTCAAGAAAGGAGATCTACTTTCCCAACAAATCGAAAAAAGCACATGACTGTATCTGGATCAATTATGCCAATATTAAAGACGTCACTTACTTTGAGTCCATTTGCACAATCACATTTCATGATGGCTCCAAACTCAATTGTGAGCATCCCAAACGAATCCAACAAACGCTAAAACAAATTTTTCGCTACCTAAATAAAAATACACCGGATTAACCGGTGTATTAGTGGCAACCTCCACCACATGATGAACAATCATGTGAGCAACTTGATTGTTGCATTTGTTCTTCATGACGAAGTGTATTCACGCCAAGACCCTCAATACATACTGTGGCATTATCGGCTAAATTCGATACTTCTACAATTGTACATGCTGGGAATGGTTCATCAACAAAGTTTTTGAATGTATTCAAGAATGCATCTTTATCCTCGATATTCTTTAAATACACAGTGAACTTCACAACATGGTGAAGCTGTAAACCATAGTTTGATAAAACATCAATTACCTTATTGATAGCTGTAATTGTCTGTTCCTGAATACTTTCGCCAAGTCCAGTCTGACCACTTAAATAAAAGAAGTCTCCCAATTGAACCATATTTGAAACACAAGATGTTCCCTCTTGTTTTCCTGCTGATTTTAAAAATATATTCATAGTACTAAATTCCTTTCTTCTCCTATTATATAGAATCTACGCCATCTTCTAAAGTGTTTTGCACTAAAATTTCTCTAGGCTTACTTCCTCTTGCAGGACCAATGATACCATTTGCCTCTAAAACATCCATCAATCTTGCCGCTCTAGAATAACCCACAGAGAACTTTCTTTGAATCAAAGACGTACTTGCCTTTCTAGATGCGATCACAAAGCGCTTCACTTCCTCATACAAAGGATCGGCCGTAACATTTCCCGCTTCATTTCCTTGATTTTGTAAATCTTTTAATTGAATAAAGGCATCATCATATTTTGGCCTTGCCTGCGATTTCACAAATGCACAAATGTTATTGACTTCTTCATCCTTAATAAAGACACCCTGGATACGACGAGGACTCGTCTCACCATTTGGTAAATACAACATATCTCCATTTCCTAGCAAACGCTCTGCTCCAGCTTGATCCAAAATTGTTCTTGAATCGACAGATTGTGATACCGCAAACGCAATACGACTTGGAATATTTGCCTTAATAACACCTGTAATGACATCCACACTCGGTCTTTGTGTGGCAACAATCAAATGAATACCGGCGGCACGAGCAAGTTGTGTAATTCTTTGAATACTTGCTTCAACTTCTTTAGCTGCCACCAACATCAAGTCGGCCAACTCATCAATAATAATCACAATACGAGGCAATACTTTTAAATGATCATCCTCATGATTTTTAACATACTCATTATATGCCGTAATATTACGAACACCTAATTCACCAAACAAGTCATAACGACGGTCCATCATTTCTACAATGACCTTTAATGCCTTATTGGCAAGATCACCATCCGTAATCACTGGAGATAATAAGTGTGGTACATCATTATATGGAGAAAACTCTACTTTTTTAGGATCAATCAAAACTAATTTTACTTCATCTGGCTTTGTTCGCATTAATATCGAAGAAATAATCGCATTGACACAAACCGATTTACCACTACCCGTAGCTCCTGCAATCAATAAGTGTGGCATACGATTTAATTCACCATAGACATTATTTCCCATTAAGTCTTTTCCTAAACAGAAAAGCAACTTTTTATCTTTCATAGAATCCGGAATTGTACGCATCAAATCCTTCATCTGAACACTTGTCTTTTCAACGTTTGGAATTTCAATTCCAACACTTGCCTTACCTGGGATTGGTGCTTCAATACGAATATCCTTAGCCGCAAGACCCATCTTGATATCATTTTGTAAGTTGCTGATTTTATTCACACGAACACCAAGTTCTGGTTTGATTTCAAACTTTGTGACACTTGGACCAATATGAATCTGTACAAGCTTAGCCTCCACACCAAATTCATGTAAGATCTCAATCAGTTTTTCACCTTTTTCCTTCGCTGTAGTCACATTCGCATTGGATCTTGATTTTCTTTCCATATCCTCTAAAACATTTAATTTTGGAAGCTTATAGTTCTTAAAATCCGAATTTTCATCCGCAACATAATGTTTAGGTTCAACCCTTTCTACAACACCCTCATTGACAACAGGAACTTCTTTTTTGGTCTCTACAGGACTCGGTTCATCATCCACATCCACCATAAAGCTAGGTTTTCTAGGTTCTAAATCACCAATAATCAAAGGCTCATCCATTTCTTTTTCTTCATCTACAGAATCTGGTTGTACAGGTTTTACAGGATCGGCATTAATAATTTGAAAACTCGATTCATTTGTATCTTCATCTTCAAAAATAAAGTTTTTACGATCAATCGAAACAGGTGTTTCCTTGATTGGAGCACTCTTCATTACTTTTTTAGGTTTTCTTTCAAAACCTACAATTTTTTCATAACCAAACATTAAGATAGCTAGCACAAAAAATAATAGTACCATTACATAGGTTCCAGAATAATCGAATAATGACTGAAAAAGACATAGCAACAAAGCTCCTGCTAATCCAGAATATGTTTTCAAATGACCCGTAATAATATTACCGGCATTTTCCATAATATATTTTAAGCCATAGCTACCTGGGTGTGGTTTAAACTCTATAATCGAAGAAATCAAACTTAAGCCAAGTGCCAAAAATAAGATTCCAAACATATAACGCTTACGAATCACAGGCTGTTCCTTATGGAAAATAAGAACTGCACACAAGGTAGCATTCAAAATAAAAAATCCATTTGTTAAAGCTCCAAATAAGAATTCAAAGAAATGTTTTAAAAAAGCTCCTACAATGCCAAATTCTAAAACGACAATAAAACTAATACATATCATACAAATAAGGAAACACAAACGAAATAAGTTTGAGTGCAACCAAGACGTTTGTGTTTTCTTTTTCGTAGATTTTCTTCGTGTTGTTTTTTTTCTGGCTTTTGCCATACTTACCCCACTTTCTACTTATTTAAGTTTATTTCTAAAATAACCGGTAAAATCATCGGTCTTTTTGCGGTTTGTTTATAAAGATATTTAGAAACCTTATCACGAATCAAGTTACGCGTTTCTAAATTGTCATACGTTTTATTTTCAACCGCCTCGTTGATCGTATCTTCCATAATTTTAGCTACATCACCCGTGATGTATTCTGCATCACGCAAATAGATCAATCCACGACTTTGTACATCTGGACCATTAATGATTTTCTTTGTCTTTGCGTTGATACCAATTGCTAAAATCATGACCCCATCCGTACTCAATGTTTCACGATCTTTTAATACGACACCTGCCATATCCCAGTTTTCTTTTCCATCGATCATTGTTTCATGAAGCTCTAATTCCATTGCGCAAGAAACTAATTTACGATTTTCAAAAGTGGCAACCTGTCCATTATCTAAAATGATGATGCGACTTGGATCATATCCCATTTCAACCGCAATCTGTGAATTCATGTGCAACAAACGATATTCCCCTTTGATTGGAATATAGTATTTTGGTTTTGTAAGGAAGATCATCATTTTCAAATCCTCTTTACTAGGGTGCATACTCAAAACATTCTTATCTAAGACGATGATTTCACCCTCTTTTTTGTACATGTCATTTTCCATGCTCTTGAATTCATTTTCAACACCAGGTACAACGGGACTTGCGACCACAATGACATCATCCTGATCAAACACAATCGATTCTAATTCATTGTTGGCAATGTTGTTGATCGTTTTGAATAAAGATTTACCTTGCCCTGAAATGATTACGACAACATCTTTCATTGAGTTATCAAAATCAGCTGGATCAATCACTAAAGAAGGATCCACCTCATACCCAATTTCTTTTAATCGTCCTACTAAATCACGTAATTCTTTTGAATAGAATACCATCTTACGACGACTTGCCATACAACAATCAATGATTTCCTGAATACGATATACACTTTGTGTATACACACTCACAAAGACACGCTTATTTTCATGTGTTTCTAAAACCTGTAAAAGTTTAGGGGAAATACGATGACTCGGAGAAGTGTGTCCACTTCTTTCTGCCCCTTTACTTTCCTGTAACAAAACCAATACACCTTCGTTACCAAGTTCTGAAATCGTTGTGAAATCGGCACGATATGCATCGTCTAAATCATCATAGTCTTCAATAAATTCACCAGAATATACAATATAGCCTTGATCTGTACCAATCGCTAAACCAAACGTTCCTGGATACGCATGCGTAATTGGGAAGAAAACAACTCTTCTTTTGCCAATACGCTTTTTATCATTACGCTTTACAGAATGTACACGCACACCTGTAATATGTTCCT
>OGXE01000278.1_pt1 | contig 44681 bp, 42 predicted proteins | sample 1576181 | NCBI WGS metagenome assembly OGXE01 (sample SAMEA3541478, study PRJEB24748) | human gut metagenome | biome: human gut; feature: human-associated habitat; material: faeces | place: China | collected 2012 | reverse complement strand
GGAGCTTATCGACATGTATGTACTACACGGGCATTAACCCACTGGATGGAAAACCTGTATATGTTGCCAAAAAAGGTAGAGATAAAGCTAAGCAGCGGGCTTTAATGCAATATAAAAATATTGAAAATTATGACCTTGTAAAAGAGGCGCTCATTGAGGCTAATCGACGTGACTTAATAGGGTTTGGACCTGAATGTTTGATTCCACCACGCCCAATTGGTCGGACTAATTGTACTAGTCAATCTAATGGTTCTCGTAATAGTGGGAAGAATAATGATCGTCGCAACGGACGTCAGTCTAGTGAGAGAAGTAATAAGGGTAGACCCTCTCGTAATGGCATGACCAAAAGTCGTCCATCTAATAGTAATCGAGGACGTGGTAGTCGTTAATAATGGAGAATAGCTTTGTCTATTCTGGTTTGGGAATACTTTATGTCTTATAGGAGGCATATATGAAACGGTGGATTGCTCCGGGCATTTTAGCCCTATTTGTTATAGGAATGTTAACCTATGGCGTAAACTTTTACCATCAAGAACAGTTAGAACATGAAAAAGAACCTGTTCGTGGTGAGATTACAGTTTATACAGACTTGCCGAACAATATAACTACATTGCTTGCCGATCGATATGAAGAGGAGAAAAATGTAAAAGTTACAGTTATGCCTCTTACAGAAGAGCAAATGACCCAACGGTCGGCTTCAAATGTAGCTGATACATCTGGTGATCTGGTACTTACCTCTGAAGATAATCTCGTTGTAGGGGCAAATGTAGGAAAATATGCACCTATCGTTAATGAGAGAATTGATGAAGTACGTGATAATTTAAAAGATATAAATGGGTATTGGGTAGGTCTTTGGTATGATCCTATTGTATTTGTTCAAAATGACACCTTCTACAATGGGATAGGTAAATATATTACTACTTGGGATACATTGGGAAAACAAGGCGATTGGTCTATTGTGATGACCGATTTTGTAGCATCCCAAAATGCAGCTAATTTGTTATATAACATGGTGGAATATAGAGGCGAGCCTGAGGCACTGAACTATTTATATAGCTTAAAGCCACATATAATACAACATGCCAAGTTCTTGTCTACTCCAGTTCGCTTAACTGCATTAGGAGAGTCTAATATCGGCATTGGTAATTTGTCTGATGCGGCCCAATATACTCGTCATGGATATCCGATTAAGGTTATATACCCAACAGATGGAACATCTTATTATGTAACTGGCGCTGCTGTATTAAAAAATTCAAAGCATAAAGCAGATAGCGTTGAATTTATTAATTGGTTGTTATCTACAAAGACTGCAAAATATATGGTTGAAAATAATTTCACCTATATATTTACGAATCCAGAAATGGATGAGCCAAAAGACTCATTGGGGCACGAGTTAATTTTATGGCCTGTTAATGGTGGTTATACTATAGATGGTAAAAAGTTATTGTTAAATCACTGGGTTAGCCAAGTGCGTTTCCGCAAGGAGTAACTCAGTTATATAGATCCTATTACAGGAAGTAAATTGAGAAATAAACTAGTTATGAAAGGATATAGAATGGGTAAGAAATTAGGGTATGTTAGCCTAGGTTGTGCTAAAAACTTAGTAGATACAGAGGTAATGTTAGGCTTATTGAAAGATAATGGCTATACGATTACAGAGGACCTAAGCGAAGCAGATCTTATCGTTGTAAATACCTGTACCTTTATTGAGAAAGCAAAAGCCGAGTCTATTAATACTATTCTTGAGGTAGCTCAATATAAAGAGGATGGTAAATGTAAAGGCCTTATTGTAGCAGGTTGCTTAAGCCAACAATATCAAGATGAATTATTCCAAGAAATTCCTGAAATTGATGCTTTAATCGGTACAGGTGCATGGGACCAGATTATGGTAGCCGTTGATGCTATTGAGCATGGCAATCGCAGTTGTATCATGGAAAATATTACAAATATTTATGATGAGCGTATGCCGCGTATTCAAACAACGCCTCGGTACAGTGCATATGTAAAAATTGCGGAAGGCTGTAACAATGGTTGTACTTTCTGTATTATTCCAAAAGTGCGTGGTGCATTCCGCAGTCGTACAATCGAGTCTATTAAAGCCGAAGTAGAACGCTTAGCAGCATCTGGTGTTAAAGAGGTCGTTCTTATCGCTCAGGATACGACTAGCTATGGTATTGACCTCAACGATGGAAAACCATTGTTGACTACGTTGTTAAAAGAATTAACTACAGTAGAAGGCATTGAGTGGATTCGTATGCTTTACTTATATCCAACATTCTTCTCTGATGAATTGTTAGATATTATCGTTAATGAGCCAAAACTTTGTAAATATGTAGATATTCCATTGCAACATGTGAATAACGATATTCTAAAACAAATGAATCGTCGTGATGATCGCAATGATATTGAACGTTTGCTTAAGAAGATTAGAAATGCACCGACCCATATTACATTGCGTACATCTATCATCGTTGGCTTCCCTGGTGAAACAGACGAGCAATTTGAGGAACTTTGCGACTTTGTAAAAGAAATCAAATTCGATAATATGGGTGTATTCACCTACTCTCAAGAGGAAGGTACACCAGCTGGTGCCCGTGAAGATCAAGTGCCAGAAGAGGTGAAAGAAGAACGTTATCATATTCTCATGTCCATTCAAGCAGCTATTTCTGAAGAGAATAATCGCGATTTAGAAGGTACTGTTGACTATGCAATGGTGGAAGAAATCGAGGACGGCGAGAATGGTACATTACTAGCTAAAGGACGCTTGAAATCTCAAGCACCTGATGTAGACGGTAATATGTACATTGAGGACTGCGGTGAAGAGGTTCAACCTGGCGATATTCTTAAGGTACAGGTAGAACAAGGCTTTGCTTACGATGTAGTAGCTACGGTTGTAGAATAAAACACAGCTCGATTCTTTCGATTGTGGAGGTGATCTGATGATTGTAGAACTTATTTCTACAGGTTCAGAATTATTGCTAGGCGATACAGTCAATACGAATGTATCTTGGCTAGCACAAGAATTAAATAAATTAGGATATACTATTGCTCATCAATCTGTCGTGGGGGATAATCCTAAGCGCATGGCAGAGGTCTTTCAATTAGCTAGCTCTAGAGCGGACATCGTTATTAGTACTGGCGGATTAGGACCCACGCAAGGAGATATTACGCGTAATGTATTAGCCGATTCTATTGGACGACCTATTGTATTTAATCAAGAGGCAATGGATGAGGTTAAACATTTCTTTGAAAGTGTAAAACGAACTGTACCCGATGCAAGTCGTCGAGAAGCAGAGTTGCCGGAAGGCGCAAAGGTTCTTAAAAATCCTGTAGGCGTGGCACCTGGTGTTGTAGTGGAAGATGGCGATACTACATACATACTATTGCCAGGGCCTCCTGGTGAGATGAAGGGTATGTTCCACGATAGTGTAGTGCCTTATTTAATGAATCGATTTGGTTCGCAAGGTGTTGTTACCTCTTATCGCTATGGTGTATATGATATTCGTGAAATTGATTTAGAAAATACCTTAATGGATCTCATTAAGAACCAATCGAATCCAACCATTGCGTTACTCATTAAGAAGGGGTACATAGAGGTTCGTATTACTGCTAAGGCAGATACTTTAGAGGTGGCACAAAAGCTTCTCAATCCTTGGGATGCTATCATTCGGGAACGATTAGGCTCTCGTGTAGGCCGTGATTTGACTGTTTCTATGGAGGAAACCCTCGGTCGTGCTCTCCTTGAGGAGCACAGTACGATTAGTACTGCTGAATCTTGTACGTCTGGCTTAGTTGGTAAATTACTAACTAATGTGAGTGGTAGTAGTGAGTACTACATGGGTGGTGTTATCTCCTATAGCAATGACGTAAAACATCGTGTACTAGGTGTACCTCAAAACATGCTCGATACGTATGGTGCCGTAAGTGAGCCAGTCGCTAAGGCTATGGCCGAGGGGGCACGAACTGTGGGTCAAACAACATATGCCGTTTCTACGACGGGCATATCTGGTCCTGGTGGTGGTAGTCCTGAGAAGCCGGTTGGTCTTGTTTGGTTCGGTGTAACTGGACCTCATGGGACAGTAGCTCACAAGGCTAATTTAATTGGTAATCGCGAAGATATTCGTCAAAGTGCAGCAGAGCTAGCACTATATTATGTGTATACTTATATAACAGAAAAGGGGAAATAAAATAATGGCTGTAGATGGCAGACAAGCAGCGTTGGATAACGCGTTAAAACAAATTGAAAAAGACTTTGGTAAAGGCGCTATTATGCGTCTTGGTGAAGCGGCTGATCGCATGAACGTAGAGGTTATCTCCTCCGGTTCTCTTGCTATCGATATCGCTGTTGGCGTAGGTGGTTTCCCTCGTGGTCGTGTTATTGAAATCTATGGCCCAGAATCCTCTGGTAAAACAACAGTAGCACTTCACGCTGTAGCAGAAGCACAAAAACAAGGTGGCATTGCGGCTTTTATTGATGCGGAACATGCGATGGATCCAGTATATGCTCGTAACTTGGGCGTAGATATTAATAACTTATTGATTTCTCAACCAGATAATGGTGAGCAAGCTCTTGAAATTACGGAAGCTCTTGTTCGCAGTGGCGCTGTAGATATCGTCGTAGTTGACTCCGTTGCCGCTTTAGTTCCTAAAGCTGAAATCGAAGGCGAAATGGGTGATGCTCACGTAGGCTTACAAGCTCGTTTGATGAGTAAAGCATTGCGTAAATTAACTGGTATTATTAGCAAGTCTAAAACTGTTGTTATCTTTATCAACCAATTGCGTGAAAAAGTAGGCGTCATGTTTGGTAACCCTGAAACTACAACTGGTGGTCGTGCGTTGAAATTCTATTCTTCCGTACGCCTTGATGTTCGTAAAGGTGAATTAATTAAAGCTAATAATGAAAACGTTGGTGCCCGCACTAAAGTTAAAGTTGTTAAAAACAAAGTAGCACCTCCGTTCAAAACAGCTGAATTCGACTTGATGTACGGCGAAGGTATCTCCAAAGCTGGTACGCTTATCGATATCGGCACAAATATGGAAATTATCAATAAATCTGGTGCATGGTATTCCTACAATGGGGAGCGTATGGGCCAAGGTAAAGAGGCGGCTAAACAATACTTGCTCGACAATCCACAAATCGCTGATGAGATTGATCGTATTATTCGCGATACATTAGCAGTTGGCACTGAAGAAATCGATGTAATCGGTGAAGAAGTAGCTGAAGAAGTATAATCATGAGTGAAGAAACGATGCAAGCTGCTATGGATCAAGCGTATCGCTTCCTAGCTCAACGATTTCTTAGTTCCTATGAACTGACACAAAAAATGAGACGTAAACAAATCGAGGACCCAATCATTGAGCGGGTCCTCGAACGTCTTAGAGACTATGATTATATCAATGATGAGCGCCTGTCTGAACAAGTATTAGACTATTTGATGAAAGAACAAAAATACGGTGCCTACATGATTAAGCAAAAGATGAAACTTAGAGGTCTTACGGTGCCTCCGAAAATCTCTGATTATGATGAAGTAAAAGCCGCTTATCGTGTAGTGGAGAAAAAATTTGGTTCCATTCTCAATGAGGACTGCACTCCTCGTGTAAAAGTCTTTAATTTTCTCAAATATAGAGGGTTTTCAACGAGTACTATCCAAGTTGTGTGCAATGATTTTTATGAATAGATAGTACTTTTTCTGAGGCCTTACCAGGCTTGTAAAATCTTGACAGAAAGGGCTTTCAAGTCTAAAATTAATAATAGCCTTATTTATATGATGATATGGCTAAATGATAATTTAATGCATGAAGGGCATAAAAAGGAGCATGAAAGCTCGATTTTGAGAATTTAAGAGGAGGTGAGACATATTTTAGAGGATGTGGGACATATTTTAGAGTATTGTCTAATTGCAGTGGTAATGGTACTGATTGGACTAGGGGCAGGCTATTTTTTTAGAAAAAATATTGCTGAAGGAAAACTGAATCAAGCTGAACAAGAGGCTGCACGCATCATCGCAAATGGTGAGCGCACAGCTGAGTCTAAAAAGAAAGAAGCTTTATTAGAAGCGAAAGAAGAAATTCATAAGCTCCGTTCTGATGTAGAACGAGAAAATAAAGATCGTCGTTCTGAACTTCAACGTATGGAACGTCGTATTCTTCAAAAAGAAGAATCTTTGGATAAAAAATTAGACAATATTGAGCACAAAGAGGAAGCTTTACATCGCAAAGAAGCTGACTTAGCCCAAAGCCGTGAAAAAATTGAAGCTTTGTATGAAAAACAAATGGCAGAGTTAGAACGTATTTCTGGCATGACATTTGAAGAAGCTAAGAATATCTTGTTAACAAATGTAGAACAAGAAATTCGTCATGAAACGGCAATTATGGTTAAGGAAATGGAGCAGCAAGCTAAGGATGATGCGGAGAAAAAAGCAAAAGAAATTATCTCCTCTGCAATCCAACGTTGCGCAGCTGACCATGTGGCGGAGACTACCGTATCCGTAGTGGCATTGCCTAATGATGAAATGAAAGGCCGCATTATTGGTCGTGAGGGCCGTAATATTCGCGCACTCGAAACATTAACAGGTATTGACTTGATTATCGATGACACACCAGAAGCAGTTATTCTTTCTGGCTTCGATCCAATTCGTCGTGAAGTGGCTCGTATTGCTTTAGAAAAATTGATTGTAGATGGTCGTATCCATCCAGCTCGTATTGAAGAAATGGTTGGTAAAGCTCGTAAAGAGGTTGACCAAACTATTAAAGAAGCTGGTGAACAAGCAACATTTGAAGCTGATGTTCATGGCTTACATCCTGAAATTGTTAAAATTTTAGGTCGTTTGAAATATCGTACTAGTTACGGTCAAAACGTTTTGAAACATTCTATTGAAGTATCTCATTTAGCAGGTTTGATGGCAGCTGAACTAGGCTGTGATGTAACATTGGCTAAACGAGGTGGTTTGATCCATGATATTGGTAAAGCATTAGATCGTGAACTTGAAGGTTCTCATGTTCAAATCGGTGTTGATGTGGCTCGTAAATATCGTGAAAGTGCAGCAGTAATTAACTGCATTGGCGCTCATCATGGTGATGAAGAGTTCCAATCTGTAGAAGCTGTATTAGTAGCAGCTGCTGATGCTATCTCTGCGGCTCGTCCAGGAGCACGTCGAGAAACATTAGAAAACTATTTAAAACGTTTATCTAAATTGGAAGAAATCGCTGAATCCTTCGAAGGCGTTGAAAAATGCTTTGCTATTCAAGCAGGTCGTGAGATTCGCGTTGTAGTAAAACCGGATAAGATTGATGAAGCTGAGTCTACATTACTTGTTCGGAATATCGTAAAACGCATCGAGTCTGAACTCGAATATCCAGGCCAAATTAAGGTCGTAATTATTCGTGAAACTCGCGTTGTGGATTACGCAAAATAATATGCTATAAGTGATAAGTATAGGCTGCAATGATTTCATTGCAGCCTATTATTATCAAATTTCATTTGCATATAATTTAAAGATACGGAGTATAGGAATCCTTATGTATTGATCTTTAATAGATAAGGATTCCTATGATTCGTATCGGTTATTAAACCGGTTGACTCAATAATTGATTAAATTACTTTACAAATAGAGGATTTTTTATTTGTATATAGAATTAATATATATATGGGGAAGGAGGCGTTGGCTATGAGCAGATATTTTGAAAATGAATTGATTGAACAAATCAAAGATGCAAATGATATTGTATCTGTAATATCCGAGCATGTAGCCTTAAAGAAACGGGGCAAGAACTATTGGGGTTGTTGTCCATTTCATAATGAAAAGACGCCGTCCTTTAGTGTTGCCCCTGAAAAGGGCTTTTATTATTGTTTTGGCTGTCATGCATCAGGGAATGTCATTAAATTTCTCATGGAACTAGAGCATTTAAGCTTTGTAGAGGTTCTAGAGCGGCTTGCTAATCGTGCTAATATTCCCTTGCCGGAGGCGAAACTTTCACCAGAACAACGAGCTCGAGATGAACGACGAAAAAAACTATATGAAGCTTCAGAATTAGCGGCTACATTTTTCCATAACTGCCTTACTCAAACATCAATGGGTAAGGTGGGCCTTGATTACTTAAAAAAACGGGGCCTTACAAAAGATACGATTGAAAAATTCAAATTAGGCTTTGCTCCAGATGGTTGGGATAAGTTGTATCGCGCCTTTCACGAACGTGGTATCGATGATTCTATTCTTTTGGAGTTGAATTTGGTCCGTAAAAACCAAAAGGGACAGTTTTACGATTTCTTTAGAAACCGAATTATGTTCCCTATTATGGATGGTAAAGGTCGTGTAGTTGCCTTTGGTGGTCGTGTTATGGATGACAGCACGCCAAAATATTTAAACTCACCAGAATCAGCCATCTTTGAAAAGGGAAAACTATTATTTGCCTTTGATAAGGCTTATAAATCTATTCGTCAAGAGAGACAGGCTATCCTTGTGGAAGGGTATATGGACGTTATATCTGCTCATAACCATGGTGTTACTAATGTAGTAGCATCCTTGGGGACGGCTTATACACGAGATCATGGTCATATCTTAATGAGGCAGGCTGATGAAATTGTGCTGGCCTATGATATGGATGGAGCAGGTCGTCAAGCAGCAACTAGGGCTATAGAATTATTACAAAATACGGACTTTAAGGTGCGTGTTCTGGCTATGCCAGATGGTAAGGATCCAGATGATTATGTACGTAATCATGGAGGACAAGCATTTAAAGATTTAGTGGCTAAAGCGGTTAAGCCTCTTGATTATTTATTAAGTGAGTCCTTAATTAAACACGACACAAATGATACGGAAGGGAAGCAAGCTGTTATGGCTGATGTATTCCCATATATTGCTAATATAGATAGTCAAACACAACGGGATGATGCTCTAAAGACATTGGCATTACCGCTATGGCTTGATAATAGTAGTATTTTTAGATATTTCCGAGATTATGTGAAAAAAGGACAAATTGAATTAGTAGATACTGCATCAGCACCTTTGCCGACACAGGATTTACCTAAGGGGGATGCGGAAAAATTATTGTCCTTAGCTTTCACTGATGGGGAAATATTATCTCATATGATGAGTTATTTGCCGATAGAAGACTTTCAAAAAAGTGAATATCGAGGTATAATAGAAAAGATATTCACCTTATTTAAACAAGAAGGTCGTCTAGATGATACTGCCATTCAATCTGTTTTATCCCCATCGGAGTATGATATTTACTCTAGATTGGTTGTTATGAGTGACGATGAATATAAGGTGCAAGTGCCTGGATTAATCCGCAAGATAAGGCTTCATTCATTGCGTGAACAGTATAAAGCGCATTCAATTATGGCGGATCAATTAAAACGAGCAGGAGATTCGACGTTTATTAGCGAATTACATAAGTGTCAGGAAATACAGAACTTAATTAGAGAATGGTCTAAGTAATATAATGTAAGAAGGAGAGCGCTGTGGCTAAGAAAGTACAAAAAAGTCAAGTAGAGGAGATTGTAGAACAACTTCTTGAAAAAGGCCGGAAAACCGGCGTGTTGACACAATCAGAGATTTCAGATGCTCTTCATGAGCAAACTGAACTTACTGCGGAACAATTAGACGATATTTATACTACATTTGGTAAATTAAATATTGAAGTAGTGGCTGATATCGACAGTGAGGATGCGGACGCTAATCCAATAGAACCAGAAGAAGAGGATGAAGAAGATACTTCTAATGAAAAGAATATCTCCATCGATTTAAGTGTAGACTCTGGTGTTAACATTGATGATCCTGTACGTATGTATCTCAAGGAAATTGGTCGTGTCCCATTGCTTTCTGCAGATGAAGAAATCGTTTTAGCAAAGCAAATTGAGGCTGGCGCAGCAGAAGATGCTACATATAAAGATATTCAACTTGCCAAAAAGGCTAAGAAAAAATTGGTAGATGCGAACTTGCGCTTAGTTGTAAGTATTGCAAAACGTTATGTAGGTCGCGGCATGTTATTCTTGGATTTGATTCAAGAAGGTAACTTGGGTCTTATTAAAGCTGTAGATAAGTTCGATTATACAAAGGGTTATAAATTCTCCACATATGCAACATGGTGGATTCGTCAAGCTATTACTCGTGCTATTGCGGATCAAGCTCGTACGATTCGTATTCCTGTACATATGGTAGAAACAATCAATAAATTGATTCGTATTTCCCGACAATTATTGCAAGATAAAGGTCGTGAACCATTACCAGAAGAAATCGCAGAAGGTATGGGCATTACGGTAGAGCGCGTGCGTGAAATTCAAAAAATCGCACAAGAACCAGTATCCTTGGAAACTCCAATTGGTGAAGAGGAAGACTCTCACTTGGGAGACTTTATTGAGGACCAAGATGCTATTGCTCCAGACGATGCAGCTAGCTACATCTTATTACAAGAACAAATTGAAGATGTATTTACATGCTTAACTGACCGTGAGCAACAAGTATTGATTTTGCGCTTTGGTTTGAAGGACGGCAAACCTCGTACATTGGAAGAAGTAGGTCAACATTTCAATGTAACTCGTGAACGCATTCGTCAAATAGAAGGCAAAGCGCTTACTAAATTGCGCAATCGTGGTAAACGCGATAAAATTAAAGACTTCTTATAAGATGTTGAATCTCTTAAGGGTTGTAATGCAGTGTTTTCTAGCACTGTGTTACAGCCCTTTTGTGTTATATTACTGTCTATGCCCGTTCTCTACTGCAGAAAATATGGCAAAATATAGCTCATGAAACAGTTATAGAAATACGGTGTGCCTTGACTTAGTACTAGCCTATTCGGTATAATTAATGAGCTAGAAACTAACTGTGGGCCTATAGCTCAGGGGTAGAGCAACCGGCTCATAACCGGTCGGTCCCTGGTTCGATCCCAGGTGGGCCCACCAATTATGTTGATATCTACCGTCCTTGAGAATTCAAGGACGGTTATTTTTATATATAATAATAGAGGAATTATGGAACCTAGACCTATGATGGATCGCTTAGAGGCGGTGTTTTCAATCGTACCAAAAGCTCATGCTATAGCTGATATTGGTGCTGATCATGGATATTTAGCAGTAGAACTTATCAACCGTAATCGTGCTGAATTTGTTATTGCTGGCGACGTGCATAAAGGACCTTTAGAATCTGCAAAAGAATATGTTCAATCTTGTGGGTTAACTTCTAAAGTAGATTGTCGATTAGGGGATGGTCTAAAGGTAACAGAGAAGGGCGAATTAAATGGTGCCATTTGCTGTGGTATGGGTGGATACCTTATGCGCGATATTGTAGATGCCGGTCCAGAGCTTTTAGAGTTCTACGTATTACAACCACAGAATGGACAAAAAGAATTACGTCAATATATGGTACAAAAGGGCTATGTTATCGTCCTTGAAATCATCGTTGAAGATGCAGGAAAGCTATACACTGCATTTTTAGCAGTGCGTAATGATCAGGTAGAAGCGTATACGGGCATGGCTGAATACGTAGATGTTTATCAATCATTGCCAGAGGATTCATTATTATGGTCTGTAGGTGCTCTTTTAGAACAGGAACGACCATCACTTTGGCCGAAATATATTGAGTACTTAATATATCAACGGCAATGTGCACTAGACGGTATGACTGAGCAATTGAGCCATACAGATAAATATAAGGATTTAGAGCGTGAAGTAGAATTTCTGCACGGACTTTTAGAAGATAGAAAGAAGTGAGCTTTATGACAACAGTTCAACAAGTTATTACCTTAATGGAACAATTGGCCCCTCGTTCTTATGCAGAATCTTGGGATAATGTGGGCCTCATGGTGGGTGATAGAAATGCTATCGTTACAGGCGTGTTAACTACATTAGATGTAACAGCGGAGGCCATTTCATATGCCATTGAACATGACTGTAATCTAATTGTTAGTCATCACCCGTTGATTTTTAAGGGCTTAAAACAATTGTCTTGTGATACGGCACAAGGGCGAATGATTAATCAGCTGATTCAACATAATATTGCCGTTTACAGTGCACATACAAATCTCGATATAGCACCTGGTGGCTTGAATGATATGTTGGCAGAACAATTAGGTCTTATAGATGTTAAGGGCTTTATCAAAACTGGGGAAGACGCATTGTATAAGATAACTACCTTTGTACCTGAAAATGCAGCTGATGCGGTTCGAATGGCAATGGGGAATGCTGGTGCTGGACGTATTGGTAACTATGAATACTGTAGTTTTAGTGCTCATGGTGAAGGTCGTTTTGTAGGCAATGATGACTCTCATCCTGTTGTGGGTGAAGCAGGATCTATGACAGTAGTACCAGAAGTACAAATCAATGCGTTGGTAGATGGTATACATTTGCAACACGTCATTGAAGCGATGAAAGATGCACATCCTTATGAAGAGGCCGCTTATGAGGTGCTATCCTTAGTTGAGCCGAAAGGGGCGACTCAATATTTAGGTCGTATTGGTAGATTACCAAACGCCTTAGATTTAGATACATTCCGTGAATGGGTACAGGAAGCATTACCAGAGGCTAATATTCGTTTTGCTGGCATAGCACCTAAAGAAATTCAATCCATAGCACTATGTTCTGGTGCCGGTGCTGAATTTATTAAGGATGCAGCTCGCCTGCGTGTAGACGCATATGTTACAGGCGATGTGAAATATCATGATGCACAATTAGCTAAAGAGCTTGGATTGCTTGTAGTTGATGCAGGTCATTTTGGCACAGAATCTATTGTTGCTAGCGGTTTACGTGACTATTTACTTAGTAAAGATATATCTGTTCCTGTGAAAGCTTTTACAGAACAGAATGATTTCTTTTTCTTATAATATTGCATTTTCTTGCAACAAATAGGCTAGCTATGATAAACTGAATTGAAGCAAGTATGAAAGACGGTTGCGAGTCCATAGGACTCGAGGAAAGTCCGAGCTCCATAGGGCAGGATGCCAGATAACGTCTGGCGAGGGTAACCTTAGGGAAAGTGCCATAGAAAAGAAAACCGCCACGTCAGTGGTAAGGGTGGAAAGGTGAGGTAAGAGCTCACCAGCAGTTTGGTAACAGGCTGGCTCGGTAAACCCCATCCGGAGCAAGACCGAATAGGGAAGGGTTAAGGGTGGTCCCGCCTACCTTCCGGGTTGTGTCGCTCGAGCGTGCAGGCGACTGTACGCCTAGAAAGATAATCGTCACCGCGCAAGCGGAACAGAACTCGGCTTATTGATTGCTTGCTTCCATATTTAAGATATAATTTATAGTATATAAGATTGTAGATCTTTGTTAGGAGAACTTCATGGCAATTACAGCGATTACTAGTGTACAAGAATTTGATGAAAAAGTACTTGGCTCTAAAGGTTTAGCTATTGTTGATTTCTGGGCTGCCTGGTGCGAACCTTGCACTGTTATGCGTCCAGAGGTAGAAGCTGTAGCAGAACGTTTGAAAGGACAAGTAACGTTCTTTAGTGTTGATGCAGAAGATAAAAATCTTCGTGGCGTTTTGTTGAAAGAAGACATCGATGGTATTCCATCCATGGTATTCTATCGCGATGGCAAAATGCTTGATTCCCTTGTAGGTTACAAGAAAGCTGATGTGCTTGAGGCTCTAATCAAGGAAGTTATCTAATTTAGTGATAATTGAAATTTTTTTACAATATCATATAATACAAGGCTGTATACAAGTTGAATAAATTTTCTTGTATACAGCTTTTTTGTTTGAAATCTGTAGTTTTAACATTTATTAAGTGATATAATAAAGTTGTAAGAATATGATTGTTATCATAATAGCTATGATATATTGAATGGTAAAATTAATTATCATAGTATGATTATTATCATAATGGTTGTAGTTTATTAAGTAATATTTATATATTGCGCAAAGTTGTTGTAAGGAGGCTATATTCCGTGAAGAATCGTATAAACAGTTTATGGACACTCTTCCAAGAGCGACGTTTGAGTCGACGCACATTTATGAAATCCTGTGTAGCACTCACCGCTATTCTCGGTTTGCCACCAACGATGTTAGATACCGTTGTTAAGGCAGCTGAAACAACTGAATTGCCTACAGTAATTTGGTTACATGGTCATGAATGTACTGGTTGTAGTGAATCATTCATTCGTTCATCTTCTCCGTTTACATCCGATGTAATTTTGAACATGATTTCCCTTGAATATGATGATACTTTGGCGGCTGCATCTGGTGCACCATTAGAAGAACATTTAGAGAAAATCATTAAAGAAAAAGCAGGCAAATATATTTTGGCTGTTGAAGGTGGCGTACCACTTGATGAAGATGGTGTTTACTGTACAGTAGGTGGACGTACATTTAAAGAGTCCTTACTAGAAGCGGCTAAAGGTGCAGCAGCAATCATTGAATATGGCTCTTGCGCATCTTGGGGTGGTATTCAAGCGGCTAAACCAAATCCAACAAATACAGTATCTGTATCTTCTGTTGTATCTGGTAAGCCTATTATCAAAGTTCCTGGATGCCCTCCAATTCCAGAGGTTATGACTGGTGTAATTATGCATTATGCATTATTCGGCCAAATCCCACCTCTTGATTCTCAAGGTCGTCCTAAACAATTTTATGGCAATCGTATTCACGATACATGCTATCGTCGTGCCTTCTTTGACTCTGGTCTATTCGTTGAAAAATTTGACGATGATGCATCCAAATCTGGTTGGTGCTTGTACAAAGTAGGTTGTCGTGGACCTCAAACATATAATTCTTGTGGTAACTTACGTTGGTGGAATGGGTTATCCTACCCAATTCAATCCGGTCACGGTTGTATTGGCTGCTCTGAAAAGGGCTTCTGGGATAATGACGTATTCTATAAACGTTTACCAGATATTCCATTGGCTAAAACCATCACAACTGCTGATACAATCGGTACCGTAGCTGCTGTTGGTGCCACTGCAGCTGTTATTGTTCATGGTGCTGCAACTCTTACGCGTAATAAAATTCTTGATATGAAAGAAGAAAAACGCTTAAAAGAAGAAGGCTTATGGGATGAAAAGAAACATAATAATGGAGGAGGTCACTAATGAAACGCGTAGTAGTAGATCCGATTTCCCGTATTGAAGGTCATTTACGGGTAGAAATAAAAGTTGATGAAGCGAGTGGTAAAGTAGAGGATGCATTGTCTTCTGGTACTGCTTGGCGCGGTATCGAACTTGTTGCTAAAGATCGCGATCCTCGTGACCTTTGGGCTTTCGTACAACGTATTTGTGGCGTATGTACTACAACACATGCGTTGGCAGCGTTACGTGCTGTAGAGGATGCACTTGGTATTACTATTCCTAAAAATGCAAACTATATTCGTAATATCATGCATAGCTCTTTAGATGTACATGACCATATCGTACATTTCTATCACTTACATGCTCTTGACTGGGTTAGCCCAGTAGCAGCTCTTAGTGCAGATCCAGCTAAAACTGCACAATTACAAAATGATGTATTAGCTACTTATAATGTAAGTGGTTTGGCGCCAGCTGAAACTGCGTCTAAAGACTCTGCATATCCTAAAGAGTTCCCTAAAGCTACCACTGCCTATTTTGCAGCGGTACAACAAAAGGTTAAGAAAATCGTAGAATCTGGTCAATTAGGCATCTTCTCCGCTCAATGGTGGGATCATCCTGACTATAATTTATTGCCACCAGAGGTTCATTTGATGGCCGTATCCCATTACTTGAATATTCTTGACCGTCAACGTGATATCGTTATTCCACACGTTGTATTTGGTGGTAAAAACCCTCATCCGCATTACATTGTTGGCGGTATGCCATGTTCCATTTCAATGAATGATATGAATGCACCTATTAATACACAACGTCTTGCTGCGGTAGAACAATCTATTGCATTGGCTAAAGATCTAGTAGATAATTTCTATGTTCCAGATTTATTGGCTATTGGCAAAATGTATGTAGAAAAGGGCATGGTCGATGGTGGTGGCCTAGCGAAAAAACGTGTTATGTCTTATGGTGATTACCCAGATGATACATATTCTGGCATTTCTAATGGCGATTACCATAAGAAATGTGTGGTTCGCTCCAATGGTGTAGTTGAAAACTTTGCTTTAGGCGTAGATAAAGCTACATTTATTCCATTAGAAGGTAAAGACTTCATGGATCCTCAATACCTTAGTGAAGAGGTTGATCACTCCTGGTTCACATATCCAGATGGTAAAAGCTCTCTTCATCCTATCGAAGGTGTTACAGATCCTAAGTTTACAGGTCCTAAATCTGGTACAAAAGAAAAATGGGAATTCCTTGATGAAGATAAAAAATACTCTTGGATTAAATCCCCAACATTCAAAGGTAAAACTGCAGAGGTTGGCCCATTAGCAAAATATATCGTTGTATATACAAAAGTAAAACAAGGTATCATTAAAGACCCAACTTGGGCAGAGTCTATGATTGTTCGTCAAATCGATACAGTATCCCAAGTATTGGGCGTACCTGCACATGTATGGATGACAACTATGGTAGGTCGTACAGCATGTCGTGGCCTTGATGCACAAGTAGCAGCAAATATGAGCCAATACTTCTTCGATAAACTTGTAGCGAACATTAAAAATGGTGATACTACAGTGGCTGATACAACTAAGTTTGAGCCAAATACATGGGATAAAGATGCTAAAGGCGTTGGCCTTGTAGATGCACCTCGTGGTGGTTTGGGCCACTGGATTCACATTAAAGATGGTCGCTCTGCAAACTATCAATGTATTGTACCATCCACATGGAATGCATGTCCTAAGACTGCAGCAAATGAACATGGTGCCTACGAAGACTCCATGATTGATACACATGTAAAAATTGCAGATAAACCACTTGAAATCTTGAAGGTAATTCACTCCTTTGACCCATGTCTCGCATGTGCAACCCATTTATACAATAAAAAAGGCGAAAAAATTGTTTCCGTCAATACAGATGCATTGTGTAAATAAAGGGTGGTGGGCTTATGTTAATACATACTGACAAAAAGGCGTATGTCGTATTTAGTCTATGGCTGCGCATATTCCACTGGACTATGGTGCTAAGCGTAACTGCATTATTCTGGACAGGTCTATATATTGGTGATCCAGGATTTGCGGCTATCACAGGTAATCCAGAGCCAACCTTTGCTATTGATGGCTGGTTCTCTATGGAAACTATGCGTCGTATCCATTTCATTGCAGGGGTTATCTTAACATGCTCCTTTATTTTCCGATTTGCAGGAGCTCTTTGGAATCGAGGAGATAGATTATTACCTAAATTCCGCCAAAAACGGTATTGGTATGGTCTTAAAGAAACTACATTGCACTATTTGATGATTCCACAAAAACACGAACATCATTGGCTTCGTAACTCCTTAGCAAGAACTGCATATATGATGGTATATGTAATGTTTTTCTTTGAAATCTTAACGGGCTTTACAATGTATTCAATGGTGGATCCTAATGGTATTCTAGGAACCCTATTCGCACCAGTTGTTACATTATTTGGTGGTGAATATAAGGTTCACATTATTCATCACTATATTGCGTGGGGATTCTTGTTCTTTACTATCGTTCACGTGTACATGGCATTCCGAGAAGACGTTATGGAGGAATCCGGCGAAGTATCTGCTATGGTTTCCGGTATGAAGTATTATGCACATGATCCAATCGATATTGAAGATCTAAACGGTAAACGCCGTCGTGGTGAACGTATCGATAAACCATCTGGTACTACATATCGTCCAAGTGATCCTAACGATCCTAGAGAAAGAGAATTACAAGATAATGACTAATACAAGTACTGATATCATCAGTGGCTTGGAACAATACGCGGACTCTGAGGGTCCGCGTATTGATTTAAATAGCCTTTATGATGATGGTAATAATGAAATCGTCCTCCTCGGTGTAGGTAATATATTACTTACTGACGAGGGGTTAGGGGTTCATGTAGTAAAAGAGTTGAAAGAGTCTTTCACATTTAAACCGTCTATTTCTATTATTGATGGTGGAACGATGGGGATGGAGCTGCTTACGTATATGCGTGGTATGAAGAAAATTCTGCTCGTAGACGCTATTAATGGTGGGGAAGCTCCAGGAACTATATATGAGTTCCCTCATAAGGAATTAGAACAATATTTCACAGAACATATTTCTGTACACGAAGTAGGAATGCAAGATATTTTACGTATCCGCGCCATTCAAGAAGATCCCTTAGAGGATGCTGTTGTTATTGGGGTGGAACCAGAATCGTTAGAGATTGGTTTTGAACCTAGTGCACCTGTACAACGAGCATTACCAGAGGTGAAAGAGCGTGTACTCAATGTGTTACGAGAATGGGGCGTAACTGCAGAACCTAACACTTAAACTAATAGGTTTATAAGATGTAAATTTATCTCTAATAGGAGTATTTATGATTGAGAATTATGGTAATGTTCGCGCCGTTTTAAATGAGTTGCGTTTAGCTCTTAAAAACTTGCGAGAAACGGGTGAGACATATTCAATTTATATTGAGAAAACAGGGCTCACAGAGGAAGAACAAGTGGAAGTATTAGAAACACTTGGCCGTGGTCATATTACGATTAACTTCAATGAAACTGATCAGCCTGTAGAGTGGTATGAATCTCAATTCTCTGGAATTTGGATTGGAACCTTTAAAAATGGCCGAGATGATTCAATTTTGCACACCGTAGAGGTTTCGAAGTATCCTGTAGTGGCTGGTGCATATGTAGAGGATATGGAGCTTGCAGAGGAAGATTTACAATCTTGGATTGATGCTGCTGGCCTATAATAAAAGAGACCCTGATAAGGGTCTCTTTCTTCTCTATTGATGAAAAGATTTTAGTAAATCTATTTTGTTAATACCATAATGTTGTTTTTTTATATTATTAGTATTTTATGCATATTTTGGGCCATATATTATTGGTTTATGCACAGCGTGATTAGTAAAATTATTTCAATTTTCATGAATTTAAGATGAAATGCGTTAAGGTTCTTATATTTATAGCTAAAAATATATTTGATATTTTGATTAATTGGCGATTAAATCATAATTAACAGCAATTCATTGATTTTTAGTGATATAAATTTATTTTATAATATGATTTATTGAGTAGTTATTTAGATAAGTAAAATAATGACTTATTCATAGAACTTATATATAGGATAAATGAAGAGAAATGTCGATAGAGTTTGTAGAGATCGCATGATTACTGGGGTTATAGATATTATTTTTCCTATTGTTAACCTTGGTGATTTGCCTTAATTTACTAATTAACTTAAAATATGTGAGTAAAATACTTTGGAGGATTTATGTTACTTTCTATTGTAGTGCCTGTATATAACGAAGAAGAGAACATAGCGAATTTTTATAAAGCTGTAACTGATGTTATGTCAGGACTCACGTACGATTATGAACTAATCTTCGTAGACGATGGTTCTAGTGATTCGTCAGCTATGATATTGCGTGAAATTGCTTACAATGATAAACATGTCAAAGTGTTATTGCTTGCTCGTAATTTTGGGCATCAGACTGCGCTTACTTGTGGTCTTGATTATGCTCATGGAGATGCAGTTATTACAATGGACGGTGACATGCAGCATCCACCGGCTTTGATTCCTGAACTTGTTAGATTGTGGGAGTCGGGCTATGATGTGGTGCGCACCATACGCGATTCAACTGAAGATGCTAGTTGGGCTAAATCTTTCACGTCTAAGTATTATTACAAACTAATGAACAAAATGGCCGATGTTCCTATTGTTGAAGGTGGATCTGATTTTCGTCTCATGAATAGTAAAGCATTGGGCACATTGAAACGGTTTAGAGAACATGGTCGTTTCTTGCGCGGTATTGTCGGTGCCTTGGGGTATAGACAAGCTGAGTTGCACTTTGTGGCGCCACCTCGTTTTGCAGGTGTCTCAAAGTTTAGTGTGCGTAAAATGATACGATTTGCTCTCGATGGGGTAACCGCCTTTTCAAGAGTTCCTTTACGGGCTGCTTTGTACGTCGGTGTACTATGTGGTGGGTTGAGCTTCTTGCTTATATTGCACCTCTTGTATGTATATCTTACGGGTCAAGCCTTGAATGGATGGACTACCTTGGGCGTATCAATTTTGTTCATTGGTGGGATTCAACTCGTCGGACTGGGAATTATTGGCGAGTATGTAGGTCGTATTTTTGAAGAGGTGAAGCAACGGCCTTTGTATTGGGTTAAGTCAGCTATAAACTTTGATGAGCATGAAGAGGCTCCATTACTTGGACCTAGTAGTGCAGATGTGTTTATGGCACCTGAGACTTATACTAACAAAAGCAAAGAAGACTAGCTGTATTTGTGAATGCAAATAAATAGACGGTTAGTATATTTTGAATAAATAACTTACTTTAAAAGTTTTTGGAAAGGAAGCATATGAAGTCAAAATATAGTAAGGTTAAAATAACGGCATTAACATTAACTTTTGTGTGTGCCACAACAGCCATGGTAGGTGCAACAACATTACAATATGGTGATAAGGGCAAAAGTGTTACAGCGGTTCAACAACAACTAATTAAACACGGTTATAATGCTACAGATAAAAATGGTGTATATGGTAAAGAAACGAAATGGGCAGTTCGTCTGTTCCAACAAGATCGTGGTTTACCAGTGGACGGTATCGTAGGTCCTGCTACGTATAATGCATTGATGAGCGCTCCTCGTTCTACGAAGGCAGTATTGACTCAAAATGCGGCGACTAAAGCAGTGGCGACGAAATCCGCTTTCACAAACAGCAATGCGACGTCTCGTCGTATCGCAGGTCAATCCATTACTGGCAAAAATATTAAATTAAATAATATTACGAAAAGCGAAACACCAAATAGCATCCATGCTATCTTGGCAGAAGCGGACAAATACCGCGGTGTACCATATGTATTTGGTGGTACGACTCCAAGTGGTTTTGACTGCTCTGGTTATGTTAAATATGTATTTGCGAAACAAGGTATCTCTTTACCACGTTTGGCAGATGAACAATATAACGTAGGTGTTGAAGTTTCTCGTGCGAACTTGAAAGCCGGGGATTTGGTATTCTTTGAAACATATGAACCAGGTCCGTCTCACTCCGGTATTTATATTGGTGATGGCAAGTTCATCAGCGCCACTTCCAGTCGTGGTGTAGCAGTAGCAGATCTTGATACTGGCTATTGGGGTGAACGCTATATCGGCGCAAAACGTGTTATATAGGCTAATACAATACTAGCTTTAAAAGAGGCTATACGAATCAATTATGTTCTGTTGATTTGTATAACCTCTTTTTCGTTTATGTAAATCTTGAATTTTATCCTAACTTTTTCTCATTGTAAAAGTATAGGAACTCCGCATGACCTCAATGTTTTTGATAGATTTTATATCGGTTTTACGTTATAATGAAGAGTAAATAATTTTAGGAGGAATATACACATGAAGGGTAATGAACTGCGTCAAGCATACTTGCAGTTTTTTGAAAGCAAAGGACATTTAAAATTAGATAGTTTTTCTCTTATTCCAGAAAACGATCCGTCTCTATTATTGATCGGGGCAGGTATGGCGCCATTAAAGCCTTTCTTTACAGGTAAATTGGTACCTCCTTGTCATCGTATTACAACAAGCCAAAAATGTATGCGTACTGGTGACCTTGAAAACGTAGGCCGCACAGCTCGTCACCATACATTCTTTGAAATGCTTGGTAACTTCTCCTTCGGTGATTACTTCAAAAAAGAAGCGATTCACTGGGCATGGGAGTTCTTAACTGAAGTTATTAAACTCGACAAAAATAGATTATATGTCACTGTATATCCAGATGACCAAGAAGCATATGATACATGGCATAATGATTGTGGCGTAGAAGAAAGCCACATTACACGCCTTGAAGATAACTTCTGGGAAATTGGTGAAGGCCCTTGCGGTCCTGATAGTGAAATCTTCTTCGACCAAGGTCCTGAACATGGTTGTGATGATCCTAACTGTGCACCAGGTTGTGACTGCGATCGCTATCTTGAAATCTGGAACTTAGTATTCACACAATTCAATAAAATGCCAGATGGTTCCTACGAACCATTGCAACATAAAAACATCGATACTGGCGCTGGTCTTGAACGATTGGCTTCCGTATTACAAGGTTGTAAAACAAACTTTGAAACAGATTTGATTTTCCCAATTATCGAAGCTACTGCAAAACGCGCTGGTGTTACATATAACGAAAATCCAAATACTGATGTTTCTTTGAAGGTTATTGCTGACCACGCTCGTGCTGTCACTGCATTGATCTCCGATGGTGTATTGCCATCCAATGAAGGTCGCGGTTACGTATTGCGTCGTATTTTACGTCGTGCTGTACGTCATGGCCGTTTACTTGGCATTGAAGGTATCTTCTTGACACCACTTATTGATGTAGTTGTAGATGTTCTTGGCCCTGGTATTAAATCCATTGCTGAGAAACAAGACTTCGTTAAACGTGTTGTACAAAACGAAGAAGAACGCTTCAATCAAACATTGGAACAAGGTCTTGAGTTATTAAACTCCTTGATCGATACACTTGCTGCTGAAAAAGCGACTGTAGTTCCTGGTACAGAAGTATTTAAATTGTATGATACATATGGCTTCCCTTGGGAGTTAACAGAAGAAATCGCTTCTGAACGCGGCTTTACAATCGATCATGAAGGTTTTGAAGTGGCTATGAAGGAACAACGTGAGCGCGCTCGTGAAGCTCGTGTAAAAGAAGATGCGAAGGTAGCAACACCAGACATTACATTCTTGAAAGATGAAGAGCTTCTTGAAGATGAGGCTGTAACAGCTTCTTCTGTATTGATGCTTGGTAAAGGTTCTGAACGTTTGCAAACAGCTGCTGATGGCGATGAAGTGACTGTTATCGTACGCACTACTCCATTCCATGCCGAAGGGGGCGGTCAATTAGGTGATACAGGCTTTATTGTTGGCCCAATGGGTAAGGTAGAGGTTCATAATACAAAACGGTTACCTGAAGGCACTGTATACCATATCGGTACTGTTGTAGAAGGCTCCATCTCTGAAGGCGATGATGTAACGCTTGAAGTTGATACAAATCGTCGTGCTGCTATGGCTCGTAACCATACAGCAACACACTTGTTACATGCAGCGTTGAAAAAGGTTTTAGGCGAGCATGTTAACCAAGCAGGCTCCTTAGTAACTCCTGATTACTTGCGCTTTGACTTCACTCATTTTTCTCCTGTAACACAAGAGGAACTTGATCAAATTGAAGCTCTTGTAAATGAAGAAATTTTAAAAGCTACAGATTTAGCTATTGCTGAAATGTCTATGGATGAAGCAAAAGCTAAAGGTGCGATGGCACTCTTTGGTGATAAATATGGCGATGTAGTCCGCGTTGTAGAGGTTCCTGGATTCTCTGTTGAATTATGTGGTGGTTCTCATGTAGGCAATACAGCCTTTATTAGTTCCTTCCGTTTAACATCTGAAGCTGGTATTGGTTCTGGTGTGCGTCGTATTGAAGCAATCACAGGTCGTGCAGCTTTAGATGCAGCAAAACATGATCGTTTGACTATCGAACGTATGGCAAGCGAACTTAAAACTAAAGCTCCTCAAGTAGAAGAGCGTTTACATCAAGTATTGGCAGAAGCAAAAGAAACTGCTAAAGAATTAGAACAAATTCGCAAAGAAGTTTCTGCTGCAGGGGCTGCTGATATCGTTGCTGCTAAAGTTATGATTGGCGACGTTGCATTTGTAGCAGCTGCTGTAAAAGCCTCCTCTATCGATGAGTTACGTGATTTAGCAGATATGGGTCTTGATCAATTAGATGGTTCTGGCGTAGTTCTTGTTGGCGCTGCTATGGGTGATGACAAAGTTAACTTTGTATGTAAAGTATCCAAAGATGTAGTGGCAAAAGGTGCTAAAGCAGGTAACATCGTAAAAGCTGCAGCGCAAGTAACTGGTGGTAATGGCGGTGGACGTCCAGATATGGCACAAGCAGGCGGTAAAGAGCCGGCTAAATTGACAGAAGCATTAAAAGCTGGTGGTGAAGCTTTAACATCTATGTTACAATAGGCATATAATTTTATAATTATACTTGTATCTGTTATAGAAAAATTTTATGATGCATAAAAAGTTACTGACTTTGTAGCTTTAATTCAAGTATAATAGTAGGCGAGGTTTCACTTTTACAGTGAAACCTGCCAATGTAATAAAAAGGAGGGATACGATGAAGGTTTCTGATGAAACTATGTTATTCCGTAAAGTAGACGATGAACCGATGACAGCTGAAGAGGTTCTTACTCGTGTTTATCAATCTATTCAAGAAAAAGGTTACAATCCAATCAATCAAATCTTAGGGTATCTTATTTCTGGAGATCCAGCGTACATTACAAGCTATAATAATGCACGTTCTGATATCCGTCGTTTAGAACGGGATGACTTGATTGAGGAATTGTTGAAAGAATACGCAAAGGCAAAACAACTATAATGAGAATTATGTCATTAGATGTGGGCAGCCGTACTATCGGTATTGCCTGTAGTGATGCACTGCTCATGACAGCACAAGGTATTGAAACCATTCGTAGAACATCTCTTGAAAAAGACTTTAACCGCTTACAAGAACTCATTGCTGAGTATGAAGTACATGAACTTGTAGTAGGTATGCCGAAAAATATGAATGGTACAAAAGGTGAACGGGCTGAAAAGACCGAAGAATTTGTTGAAAAGATGAAAGAAGTCATCGATTTACCTGTTTCATATTGGGATGAGCGGTTATCTACGGTTATGGCTGAACGCCAACTCATTGCAGCTGACGTAAGTCGTAAAAAGCGTAAATCCGTTATTGATAAAATGGCAGCGGTTGTAATTTTGCAAGGATACTTAGATCGCTTGCAGTTCAATAAATAAATCTTTTTTTCCACAAGGAGGGTTTCCAATGGTTGACCAAAACTTTGAAGGTGAAGTGTATTATTTAGAATTCGAAGACGAAAACGGCAATAAACAATACTTCACAGAAGATGTTGTTCTAAACCATGAAGGTCGTGAGTATGCAGTTCTTGTACATGTACAAGACGAAGAGGCAGACCACGAAGGTCAAGATGACACATATATGATCTTGGCTAGCATCGAAAAAAATGAAGAAGGCGTAGAAGTATACGTACCTTTAGATGAAGAAGATGAAGTTTTTGAGACTCTAGTAAAATTGTATGAAGAAATGGAAGATGGCGAGTAGTTGTTTTCTTTATAAATCTAGCGTGTTGTCTTTGGGCAATACGCTATTTTTATTTGTTATATATTAAGATGCCCATAATATGATAATGTCCTTTTATATAGGGGAAATATGGACTTTATGGTATAATAAGATGATAAATACTGTTATGTTACTGAAAGGAACTCGACGTCGTGAGAAAAGCCTTAAGATATATTTTAATCCTTATTATTGTAGGCGTATTAATCATCGCAGGTGGTTTGGGAGCGATTTATTTAGTGCCAAACACCTTTGCTCAAGATGATGGTACACAAGTTCTTGTCATCGAAAAAGGGCAGACTGGCACTGAAATTGCAGACATGCTCTATGAACGAGGTCTTATTCGTTCCACACAAGGCTTTAAGCTTTGGTTATATTTGAGCGGTACCAATGATAAACTTCAAACTGGTCACTATCAAATTCCTAACAAGGTAACTGTGCGAGAACTCATTTCTTTATTACAAGAAGGTCATGTAGAATCTATTCGTGTTACAATTCCTGAAGGATACACAGTTGGTGATATAGCTATCGTTCTTGAAAAAAATCAAATTATGAAGGCAAAGGATTTCTTAGCAGAAGCAAAGACCTTTGTACCATATCCATATATGAAAGGTACAAGACCTGCTACATATCCGGTAGAGGGCTTCTTATTCCCAAGTACTTATGAAATTCCAGTAGGTGCAACGCCACGTGAAGTGATTCAAATGATGGCTGATGAAATGAATCGTTACCTCACACCGGCTGTGAAGAAACAAATTCAAGCTCAACACATGAGTATTCATGACTTTGTAACATTGGCATCCATTGTTGAACGTGAATCTTTATTTGATGCGGATCGTCCAACAATTGCAGGGGTATTTAAAAAACGGTTAGCCCATGGTATTCCATTGCAATCTGATGCGACAATTTCCTATGTACTTGGTTATGCAAAAGAAGATGTAACTATTGGTGATACGCAATTACAAAGCCCGTATAATACATACGTATCTAAAGGCTTGCCACCAGGACCAATTGCGAACCCTGGTAAAAAAGCATTAGATGCAGTCTTGCATTCTGAAGATACAGAGTATTTATACTTTGTAGCAGATAAAGATGGACATAACCACTTCTCTAAAACATATGAAGAACATTTAGCGGAAGTTCATAAAATCTATGGTAATGATACGGCTACATCCTCTAATACAGGGGCCGCAGTACAAGCTGGTCCTAACTATGACGTGGCTGTGGCAACGACAGAGCCTAACTACAATTACAGCTCTGAAGAAGCGGTGGAAGCAGATTCTCAATATGTTAATGTGGAACCTACGTACAAATATACACCAACAACGGTTCCAGCTGCTGAAATTCCAGCACCAACACCAGCTCCACAAGCACCAGCTCAATCTGCACCAGCAACTCAATCATCTAGCTCTAATTCGTATGTACCAACTACAACACCTGCTCCAGAATCTATGCAAAATGTTGTGCCTAGCACCCAGCAGGCACCTCACATTGAAGTAAAACCTGCTGAATCTGTGGATCGTTCTACGTCGGTAATTCCTAGTGGTAATAGCAATAAATAATGTAGGAGATTGAATCTACTTTCATGACATTAAATGATATTTTAAATGAACAGCGTATTTACGCGATGATTAATGATGTACCGATTCTACGAGAATCTGAGGTTCATCTCTTTGAAGAATTAATAGGTTTGTACCGGCCCACCTCTGTGTTAGAGGTGGGCACCGCCATTGGTTATTCAGCTTTATTGATGGCTCCGCTACTCGATAAAGAAGAAGGGCATATTACATCTATTGAATTAGATGATGTGCGTCACGAAATGGCGAAATATTATATTAACCAATCCGATTATGCCGATAAAATTACATTATTGAAAGGTGATGCGTCTCAAGTCTTAACGGAACTCACTGGTGAATATGATCTAGTATTTTTAGATGGTCCTAAAGGGCAATATCTTAAACAATTAGAACTCATTTTGCCTCATGTGAAAGAAGGAGGCGTTATCCTTGCAGACAATGTACTTTTTAGAGGCTATGTAAGGGGCGATAAGGAGCCGCCAAAACGGTTCAAAACTATCGTAAAACGGTTAAAAGAATACTTAACGTATGTTGAAAATAAAGAATTGTTTAACACCACCATCTATCCAATGGGTGATGGTATGAGTGTGAGTGTGTGGAAAGGGCACAACAAATAATGGCAGAACATTTTATGGAATTGCTTTGTCCAGCCGGTAATATGGACAAGCTCAAAATGGCGATTCGCTATGGTGCGGATGCTGTATATTGTGCAGGCAAACGTTTTGGTTTGCGTGCAGGTAACTCTAATTTCTCCGACGAGGAATTAAAGGAAGCTGTAGAATTTGTACATGCTCATGGTAAGAAAATCCATGTAACATGTAATATCATTCCTCACAATGAGGACTTTGAAGGCTTAGAGGATTATTTGAAATTCCTTGAAAGTATCGGCGTTGATGCAATTATCGTTGCTGATATGGGGATCTTTAGCCTTGCTAAACGCGTAGCTCCAGGCCTTGAACTTCACGTAAGTACACAAGCATCTACAACAAACTGGCATACAGTTCAAATGTGGAAAGAACTTGGTGCTACACGTGTTGTAGCAGCTCGTGAAGTGTCTTTGGCGGACCTTAAAGAAATGAAGGACAATGTAGATATCGAAATCGAATCCTTCGTACATGGTTCTATGTGTATTTCTTACTCTGGTCGCTGCTTATTGTCTAACTATATGACAGGTAATCGCGATGCGAACCGTGGTCAATGTTCTCAATCTTGTCGATGGAAATATTCTCTTGTGGAATCTAATCGACCTGGTGAATATTACCCAATCGAAGAAGATGAACATGGCACATATATCTTTAACTCTAAAGACTTGTGCTTGATTCACCGCATTCCTGATTTATACGAAGCTGGTATTGATAGCCTTAAAATTGAAGGTCGTATGAAATCCGTTCACTATTGTGCAACAGTAGCAAAGGTATACCGTACAGCTATCGATACATATCTTAAAGAAGGTAAAGACTGGTATGTTCGTCCAGAATGGATTGCAGAATTAGAAAAGATTTCTCACCGTCCATATACAGATGGTTTTGCAGAAGGCCGTCCTGATGAAACAGCTCAAAACTATGGTAAATCTACTAATACACAAAGCCATGACTTCATCGGTTTAGTTATGGGCTACAACGAAGAAGAAAAATACGTTGATCTTGAACAACGTAATAACTTCAAGGTAGGGGATAAAGTAGAATTCTGCCAACCTAAAGGTGAACTCGTTGAAACTGTAATTGAAAAAATGACAGACGAAGATGGTAATCCAATCGACGTAGCGCCTCATGCGCAAATGAAAGTGCGTATCTACATGGATACACCACTTGAGCCGTATTCTATGATGCGCCGTGAGTGCAAACCAAAAGAAGCTTAGTAGGTAGTATATTAACGACAAACATATCTAATGGATGCCTATACTAGCGATATGTATAGCATTTACATTTTATAGTAATGATGTGTAGGAGGACTTATGAGTGGTACATCTTTAGAACCGAGTAAATCTATCGGTGCATTTACTGATGTACCAGATTTAGCAACCTCTGGGGAAGAGGCGTATGTGTACTTTCATCTTGAACCGAAGCATACGAACTATATCAATCGCATCATTGAAGGATATGAATACTTAGGGGTTATGACATCCATTGATGTAAATGGACGATGTATGCTAAGGTGTACACCTTCAACACGGCCCTTGGCTATTGAATTATTAAGTAGTCTATCGGACTATGTCACTATCGAGGATTAATATCATATTTTTATAATTACATCAAAATGTTTAGACCTAGTAGAGAAATGAGAGTATATCTATGAAACAATCTATGTTGAAACGTGCATTATTAACAGCTTGTCTAAGTGTATCTATGGCAGGCTTAGCTATGGCAGGTCCTGTAGGCCCTGTTATTATTCCTCAAGCAGGGGATGTAGTAGTCATCAATCATGGTCCTGATATGACCTTCACTGGTAATATCAACTTTGATGTGGAAAGCCAAACTAACAATAATTTACAAGTTGGCTCCACTGTAATCCCTAATGTTGTATATGGTGCAGCGTTCAATAAAACTGGTGCGCCAGATACAATTATCCCAGCTCAAACTTACGTGTATGTAGGCACAAAAGATGGGGCGAATGCTTTCACAGAGGCTAGCGATGCTGACAAAAAAGGTGCTAACTGGAATGTAGAAACGTTGAAAAAAACTAAATCTGGTGACGTGCAATTGGCAAGCCGTGGCATTCCTGAAAAGCCATTAGCAAATCAAGTAGCCACTATTAAAGATTCTATTATGCTTAGCGCCGTAGACCTCAGTACAACAGAGGTAGGCCGAAACAGCAAGGGCGTTTTATACATGACTGTTCCTAAAGAATTAAAATTGACTGCTGACACAGGTATTCCTGAAGACGTGCGCGAAACAATGCCAGCTATGTTCCGTGGTAAAATGGGTGATTCCCTCATGGTGAATCTCATGCCTTTAAATGAAGAGGAAAAACAACAATTAGCGGCAAACCCACACAATGCTAATGCAATCGTATTTAACCGTGGCATGAGCATGGCTAAAATGATTGGTTCCTCTGCACGTACAAGCAAAGTGTACACATACATGAAAGACCACTATTTGAACCTCGTTATTGTAGCAAAAGATTACGATGATAATGGTGCTCGTGGTAGCGGTGTTATGATGGTGTCTAAACAAGATAACTCTAATGATGTACTCTTAACACTCTACAAAGGCCCAGATCTTTCTAATAGCAAATTAGAAAAAGTAATTGGTGCCATGTTATCTACAAACTTCAAACGCTAATAGATCTAACAAAATCTTCAAAGTTTAATAGATCTTACAAAACGGCTCGGTATACGGGCCGTTTTCTTTTTGTTTTAGGAGATAAGGGCGTTATGTTGAATTTATAGAATTTATGAAATTTACTATTGAACCGTATTGAATTTTTTAATTCCCTGTGATACTATAATCTAGTAAAAGTTATGCAAAGGACATGATTCTCATATCCCTGTGTACCAGAGAAAGGCTGATGCTGGAAATGCCTTACACATATATCAGAGTTACCCCCTTTAAACTGATTTGTCGAACCTAAGTAGGCAAATACGGCCGCCACCGTTATCGGGCTTAATGAAGTGAATTAACTATACACATATATTCGTATAGGTAGTTAACTAGGGTGGAACCGCGAATGATCTTCGTCCCTTGTTTTGTAGGGATAGAGGGTCTTTTTTTATTACAAAAATCCAGTCTATCCTAGATAATAATTGGAGGAAATTAAAATGGCAGATGTAAAAATCATTTTACCTGATGGTAGTGCTAAGGAATACGCTGCTGGCACTACTCTTGGGGAAGCAGTAAAACAATTATCTAATAGCTTGGCTAAAAAAGTACTAGCTGCAAATGTAAATGGCGAATTAACAGACCTTCGCGAAGAACTCGTTGATGGTTCTGAAGTAGCATTCTTAACATTCGAAGAAGATGGTGGTAAACACACTTTGCGCCACACAGCTTCTCATATCTTGGCGCAAGCAGTTAAACGCTTATGGCCTGAAGCTAAATTAGCTATCGGTCCTGCTATCGATAAAGGTTTCTACTATGATATCGATATGGAACATACTTTGACTCCTGAAGATTTGGGTAAAATCGAAAAGGAAATGAGCCGTATTGTAAAAGAAAACTTGCCTATCACTAAATCTGTAATGTCTCGTCAAGAAGCTATCGAGTTCTTCAAATCTAAAAATGAAGACTACAAGGTAGAATTAATTGAAGATCTTCCTGAAGATGCTGTTATCTCTTGCTATGCGCAAGGCGATTTCATCGATCTTTGTGCAGGTCCTCACGTGGCATCCACTGGTAAGGTAAAAGCTTTCAAATTACAAAGCATTGCAGGTGCATACTGGCGCGGCGATGAAAAGAACAAAATGTTGCAACGTATTTACGGTACAGCATTTGAAAAGAAAGAAGAACTTGATGCATACCTTCACATGCTTGAAGAAGCGGCTAAACGCGACCACCGTAAACTTGGTAAAGAACTTGGCTTGTTCGTTATCAAAGAAGAAGGACCTGGCTTCCCATTCTTCTTACCAAAAGGTATGGCACTTCGCAACGAATTGGAAAACTTCTGGCGTGAAGTTCACCATGAATTTGATTACGAAGAAATTCGTACACCAATCATCTTAAATAAACAATTGTGGGAAACATCTGGTCACTGGTTCCATTACCGTGAAAATATGTACACTACAATCATTGATGATGAAGAATATGCAATTAAACCAATGAACTGCCCAGGCGGTATCTTGGTTTACCAAAACGAAATGCATTCTTACCGTGACTTCCCATTGCGTTACGCTGAACTTGGTTTAGTACACCGTCATGAATTGTCCGGTGCTTTACATGGCTTATTCCGTGTACGTGCATTTACACAAGATGATGCTCACGTATTCATGTTGCCAGATCAAATGCAATCTGAATTGATGAAAGTTATCGAATTGTTCGACCGTATTTATAGCCAATTCGGCTTGAAATACCATGTTGAATTGTCTACTAAACCAGACAATGCAATGGGGGATGATGCAATCTGGGAAGCAGCTACAGAAGCATTGCGCAATGCCATTGAAGCAAAAGGTATTCCTTACGTAATCAACCCTGGCGATGGTGCATTCTATGGTCCTAAACTTGACTACCATATCGAAGACTCCTTAGGTCGTACATGGCAATGTGGTACTATCCAATTGGATATGAACTTGCCTGAACGTTTCCAAATTGAATATGTTGGTGAAGATGGTCAAAAACATCGTCCTATCATGATTCACCGTGCATGCTTCGGCTCTATGGAACGTTTCATCGGTATCTTAACTGAACACTATGCAGGTGCATTCCCAACTTGGATGGCTCCTGTACAAGTTAAAATCTTGCCTATCTCTGAAAAACATGTTGAATATGCTAAAGAATTGGCAAAACAAATGCACCGCGACTATGTACGTGTAGAAGTGGATGATCGTAGCGAAAAAATCGGCTACAAAATCCGCCAAGCACAAATGGCAAAAGTTCCTTACATGCTTGTTGTAGGTGATAAAGAAGTTGAAGAAGGTACAGTTAACGTTCGTAAACACGGTGGTGACGAATTAGGTTCCGTACCATTCGATGAATTCTTCAATTCCATTAAAATTGAAATAAAAGAACGTAACTAATTGATTTAGATGACTTATCCATCAATATAGTTGATGCGGATATGATGAGTTGTTATATTTAATTGGTTATAATCTAATCTCTTATATGTGTTAAAATAAACATATATAAATTTAGCCCCCATATACTAAGCCTTTCATTAGACTTAAGTCTAGGAGTTGGCCATTTGTATAGTGGGGGCTATCTCTTTAATTGTTACCTGTGAGTAGCGAAAGGAAATATTATGAAAGAAGTAAATTCATACGGCTGGAAAGCAGTCATTGGTTCCTCTATTGGTTATGCAATGGATGGTTTTGATCTCTTGATTTTAGGTTTTATGTTGACCTTAATTTCTGGAGATTTAGGATTGACTACAGGTCAAGCAGGTTCTCTTGTAACGTGGACCTTGGTAGGTGCCGTACTAGGTGGCTTTATCTTTGGTACTTTGTCCGATAAGTTTGGTCGCGTTCGCGTATTAACTTGGACTATCGTACTTTTTGCTGTATTTACAGGTCTTTGTGCCTTTGCTCAAGGTTATTGGGATCTTCTTATTTACCGTACAATCGCTGGCATTGGTTTAGGTGGTGAATTTGGGATTGGCATGGCTTTAGCTGCTGAAGCTTGGCCTGCTAAACACCGTGCAAAAGCAACAAGCTATGTTGCCCTTGGTTGGCAATTAGGCGTATTAGCAGCCGCTTTGTTAACACCGTTACTCATTCCTATTATTGGGTGGCGCGGGATGTTTATGGTCGGTATTATTCCTGCCTTGGTTGCTTGGGTATTCCGCGCTAAACTACATGAACCAGAAATCTTTGTACAAAGTAAAGAATCTAAGGAACATTCACATACTAACTCTTTCAAGTTATTAGTAAAAGATGTAAGAACAACAAAGACATCTATTGGTGTTGCTATTTTAACATCAGTTCAAAACTTTGGTTATTATGGTATTATGATTTGGCTACCTAATTTCTTAAGTAAGCAATTAGGTTTCTCCCTTACAAAATCCGGTTTATGGACAGCTGTTACTGTATGTGGCATGATGGTTGGTATTTGGCTATTTGGACGCTTGGCAGATAAAATCGGTCGTAAACCTACATTTATTCTATTCCAAGTATGTGCTGTAGCATCTATTTTGATTTACTCTCAACTATCTGATCCAACAGCTATGCTATTTGCTGGGGCAATTTTAGGGGCCTCTGTAAATGGTATGATGGGTGGTTATGGTGCCTTGATGGCAGAAGCATACCCAACAACTGCCCGTGCAACAGCTCAAAACGTACTATTTAACATAGGCCGTGCTGTAGGCGGCTTTAGCCCAATGGTAGTAGGCATGATCATCTCTATGTACTCCTACCAAGTAGCAATTGCATTCCTAGCTATTATCTACGTACTTGATATTCTAGCAACTGTATTCTTAATTCCTGAACTTAAAGGTAAAGAATTAGAATAATGTATTGAATTAATTTAGAGTAAATATATTGTGCTCTTTAGGTTATTAATCAATTGAAAATAGTGAATTTAAAAGGCTCTGTCTTATGACAGAGCCTTTTGGTTTATATATAATTTTTATGAAAGTACAGTATTAGGCGATACCAATCCAATGCCAGTATGTAAGTGCGAATATGAGCATCATTACATAGCCGATGATAGTTAATGGAATACCTGTAGTCATAAATGTTTTTACATCAAATGTATCTGTACCGTAAGCTAGCATGCCTTGTGGCGAGTTTACTGGTAATACTAGACCAAAGCAGATCGCATATTGCATGAGCATTGTTACTCCTAAAGGGTTAAGTCCTTCTGCGCTATGGCTCATAACGATAGAGATTACAATTGGAATCATCGCTGAGGATAGAGCTGTAGCAGAGGCAAAGCCTAAATGGATAACAATAAGGAATGCAGCCATTACGGCAATTAAAATGAATACGCTTGCTGTTTCGAGGGAGAATGCATTCACAAATACTTGAGCGAGCCATGTAGCGGCTTTTGTTTTGAGTAATACTGCACCAAGACCAATGCCTGCACCGAACATTACGATAGAACCCCAGTCGATGTTTGGCTGTGCAAATTTCCAATCCATAATGCCGATCTTAGGGAAGAAGAACAATGCGATAGCTACAATTGTTGTAGTTGTTGTATCGATAGAATGTAGCTTGCCACCGGTAGCCCACAATGCGAGAAGACCGATAGAAATACATAATAGTTTCTTTTCATCAGTACTCATAGGACCGATTTCTTGGCGCATTTTAGCGAGTTGTACATCGCCACCTACAAGTTCCTTGAACTCCGGCTTAATTAATGCTTGTGTTAAGAAGTAGGCGATGATAACCATAATGATGGAGAATGGAGCCGCTGCAGTAAGCCAATCAATCCAACTAATAGAAGTATTCATCTGAGTTTGCATAAAACCTACGGCTACAAGATTTTGTGCAGCCGCTGTTTGGATCATAATATTCCAGAATGTATCGGCCTGTACGGCACCTACCATGAGGAGTGCTGCTACGCGGCTTTTACGTTCAATACCTAAGTTCTCAACAATACCGATGATAATTGGTGCTAAACAGGCAATACGGGCTGTTGCACTCGGTACGAAGAAGGCGAGGATAAGGCCTGTAATAATAACACCTAAATAAATCCGGCTTACTTTAGTACCAACGCTAGACAGTACTAACATGGCAATACGACGATCTAGACCTGTCTTACGCATAGCTACAGAGATAAACATAGCAGCGCCTACGAGAATCATGGCCGGTGAAGAATAACCAGAAATGATGAGTTTTAACGCATTGGCTGTGCCCATAGCCTTAGCAGGTGCTTCTGGATTTGGTGAGAAACCTAATAGTAGCGCCGTAAGCGCTGTAATCATGGTGGCGCTTACTGGATAGGAAACAGCTGATGTCATCCACAGGATGATAGCAAAGGCGAGCACACCGATCATACGATGACCACCGGTAGATAATGTGTCCGGTGTAGGCAATAATAAAATAGCACCTAAAACAATAAAGGATAAAATAAGTCCAATATTTTGAGCCGTTGTACGCGCCTTTTGTGGAGGGGCAGTGGTTGTTACACTCATAATAAAACTCCTTTCTATTTGTATCATAACTATTACTGTATAATAATAAATAAGGTAAACTATATAAGCTAGACTATTCTATAAATATTATTGTATCGTATTTTCTATAGAATTAGTTGTATAATTTATAAGAATATTGTATACATAAAGAGAGAACGGTGTCAGTAAGTATACCTATATACAGAAATTCTAATGTCTGTTATACTATAAGAGTTGTAATAATAAATTTATTGAGAAAGGATCAATATTCTTATTGACTTTCACTATTCGATTTGTTATTATAATTAAGTAATTTATGAAGCAGAGGCCATCCGCCACTCACCTAATACCAAGAAGTATGAGGTTAATATAGAGAACTCTATTCGGATGGTGTTTGCCGTCCGTTTTTTTTATTCTCTTGGAGGTGAACGCTATTAGCAAGGATACACCACGCATTAATGAAGAGATTCGTGCTCGTGAACTTCGTGTCGTAGGTCCTGAAAACGAACAAATCGGCATCATGTCTGGCCGTGAGGCGTTGGCATTAGCTGAAGAAAAGCATCTTGATCTTGTGGAAATTGCACCTAACGCTAAACCACCAGTAGCTCGCATTATGAACTACGGTAAATATCGTTACGAACAACAAAAACGCGAGAAAGAAGCGAAGAAGAAACAAAAAATCGTAACTTTAAAAGAAGTTAAGTTACGTCCACATATTGAAGACCATGACTTTTACGTAAAAATGAAAAACGCATCCAAATTCTTGGGTGAAGGTAATAAAGTAAAAGTAACTATCATGTTCCGCGGTCGTGAACTTTCACATCCAGAACTAGGCATGGCAGTATTGACACGTTTCGCTGAAGAACTCAAAGAAACAGCGTCTATTGAAAAAGCAGCTAAATTAGAAGGTCGTAACATGACCATGATTTTAGTAAGTAAATAATGTTTTGGGAGGATTATAATTATGCCAAAAATTAAAACTCGTCGCGCAGCGGCTAAACGTTTCGCAGTAACTGGTACTGGTGAATTCAAGCGTGCAAAAGCTTTCAAAAGCCACATTCTTGAGAAAAAATCTCCAGCTCGTAAACGTAATTTGCGTAAAGCTACATTGGTTGCAAAAGCTGACCACAAACGCGTAGCTAAATGCTTACCATACGCTTAATCGTTAACTATTAGATCGATATATCGTAATTTAGGAGGAATATACAATGGCAAGAGTGAAAAAGGGCGTTACAGCTCATGCACGTCATAAAAAGATTTTAAAATTAGCTAAAGGTTACCGCGGTACACGTTCTCGTTTGTTCAAAAAAGCTAACGAAACAGTAATGAAAGCGTTGTACTACGCTCGTCGTGACCGTCGTGCGAAAAAACGCGAATTCCGTCAATTGTGGATCGCTCGTATCAACGCAGCGGCTCGCATCAATGGCACAACTTACAGCCGTTTCATCGCTGGTTTGGCTAAAGCAGGCGTTGAAGTTAACCGTAAAATGTTGGCTGACTTGGCAGTTAACGATGCAGCAGCATTCGCTAAACTTTTTGAAGTAGCTAAAAACGCTTAATAACAACACAAGATATATAAAGGACTCTCTTTGGAGGGTCCTTTTTTGTATGGTGAAAGTATGATATAGTGAACATACAATCGTGTTGTGTAAAAAAGGGAGAATAGAGGAGGAGTAGGTAATGGAACAGTTATTTTATCTGTTGATACCGTTAGGACTTTGTTTGTTTTATTTAGGTATTAAATACACGATTCACTTTGGTAGAGCTAAGATGCTCTATGAGATGCCTTATGTAAATAAAGAGGGGACCTTTACTTTAGATCGTACAGGTACTTATGGACTATGGCTTAGTGGAAAAATGTTTACAAAGGCACCTATTGGCGAATTTGGTTTTAACTTAGTAGATGAAAAAACGGGTAGGTCAATTCCTTTATTTCTATCTATTATGCGTGCCCGAGTTAATAGTTTTACTCACTCAAGGATGGAACTATATACCTTTGATGCAGGTCCAGGTACCTATAGACTGTCTATTACAGAAGATCCCTTTGTACTAGATACAGTTATGAAAAAAGTAGGCGATAAGGTGATTAAAGATGATATCGACTATAATCAATTTACTATACAAATCTATACACATACTTCCTTTGTTTTAAGGTTTATATCGATTTGGATGATTGCACTTGGACTTATTATTGCTGTATTAGGCGGAGTTCTTCCTAACACTTTAGTGTGAAATAGTAGATAGTTTTGGCTATTTTATATAATGAATAAATTATCATAAATGTGTAATAGAAAAAGAGGAGTTTTATCATAGCTTGTAGAACTAACACAGTAATAACCTATTTAAATGTGTTTGTTAAAAGGAGACAGTATTATGGGAATCTTTAAAAAGCTATGTATGACCTCTATGTTAGGTGTTATGTTGGCGGTACCTACGTATGCAACTGTTGTTACAGGTAGTCAGTCCGATGTAAACATGGAATTAAAATATCCATTGGTATATACCAATAATATGTTTGCACAAAAGGCAATTAATACAGACATTGCTAACTATGTTTTATACGCAAAATCAGTTTATTACGATCAACATGCATATCAAGTAAAGCAAAATTATAAAGTTACCTATGAAGATGCTCAAGTAGTATCTATTTTGTTAACTACATATCACTATCATGCTGGTAGTGCACATGGCATGTATAACACTAAAGGTCTAGTATATAACAAGATTACGGGTCAAAGAATTCCGTTATATAACTATGTAAAAATTGCTAATTCACAACAAATAGAACGAGGAATTAACTCTGGTATTTTGCGCTTCTATAGCGAAGGTCATAAAAAAGCAGACCTACTACCTAACTGGAATGTAGAATATGTTTCTGACAACTACTACTTGAAAGGTAAAGGCGCTATAGGTCTTGTATACCAACCATATGAATTGGGACCATACTCTTATGGGAATACATTCGTTGAATTCTCACCAAAAGCCATTGAATACTTTAACAGAATGAACTCCTGATAAAAGTATGTTGCCATATTGATCCTAACTGTATTTTGATGAATTAAATAGTATTCTTGTAATATATGACAAAAGCCTATAGTACATTTTGTACTATAGGCTTTTGGTGTATTTATAATATTATTTTCTATATCCGCATCCGCCGCATCCTCTAAAATTTGAGTTTGGACCGCAATAATTTTGGTTGTCATTGTTGGATGTTGCATAGTTAGTATTGTTCGTATTGTTATCGGAGTTGTATTGTATGTTAGTGTTGCAATTGTACTGAGAGTTATTACATACATAATCGTAAGCAAATCCTGTAGATACAGCAGCAGTCACGGCTAAGAATGTCATCACAATTATACGTTTTGTAAATTTCATAGATATCACCTCCTTGTTTCTATATTTATATTATACTACTATGAGTCAAATGAAATATGATATTCTATATATATATAATATTGGGGAGACATTATGTGAAAGGATGAGAGTTTATGATGAAACGTGCGTTAATGGCTGCACTATGTTTTAGTTTTGTGACATTAGGTAGCCAAGCAATTGATATTAATATACCAGGTGCAGATCCTACAATTTCACAGGATGCCTATCAAAACTATCGAAAGGTAGATACGACCGCGAAGAAAATGGAAGTCGATGTAGGCGATAAGGTGAGGGCTAAATATGCAAATAATATGCCTAAAAAATGGACGATAGATGAATTAGTATATTTAACTCAAGAATTAAATCATTCAGTTAACTTCTCATCTTCTGTTTTTATTCTTAAAGATAATGGAGCTAATTTAAAATTTACTTTTCCTGAAGGGACTCAGTTTGGTAAAACCATTAAGGGAGACCCATTAACTACAGAGATTAAGCACGGAAACTTTCTTTTAATTGATGGAAATCTAAATTATAACATTCGCAAAGAAAATCAAAGCACATCTACAGGTAATTCATTTTCCTATCCGACTGTTAAAAATGCAACATGGGAGATTAGCCCCACAAAAACGGATTCATTAGAGGGGGCTATTAATTTTAAAGTTAAGGCAGAGCCTTCAGTATCGTATCGGATTGCTTTTGATTTGACTAAAAAGAAAGAAGTGGAGCTGTTGAAAACACATGATCAAGAGTATGTATATAAACAGCTCATGTCTCCTTTGGTTAATTATGTGTTGCCGTCTATTGAGCCAGCTAAGCAATTACTTTCAAAAACTAAATCTATCACAATTAATGGATTTACATTCCAAACGTTGCAATCTAGTGATTTAACTTATAACGGACCTGATAATGATGCAATTTATATTTATGATGGTAAAAGTTATCGTGAAGGTATTATGGTACGAGAATTACAACCAGAAGAATTGGCTAAACCACATACAATAAATGCTAAATTGATACAATACTTTGCTATGTATAAGCCTTACTCTGAGTATAGACCTATTCAATATGCAACCGTTTGGAATGATGCTACCCCGGCTATTTATATGGAAGTAGAACGATCCACATCTAGAATGTACATTCAATCCTTATATGATGATAAGTACTTATATACGCACTTTATCATGGCAGATTTAGATTATAAAGTACCGTCAAAAGATTTGCGTGATGTGGTCCAGTATGTAGATAATGCAAATGATAAAGACAAATACTCAAAAAGTTTAGCAGGTATGTCAGCTGTACCAAAAGGTGTATTTGATATGACTTTATTTCCCAAAAAGCAGTAAATAATTATGAAACGCAATGACCTTATTAAATATGTACAACAAGAATACATCTGTGATATCGATTATCCATGGGAAAAATACCCTGACTATGTAGTAATCCGACGTAGAGATAATCAGAAATGGTTTGCTGGAATCTTTGCTATTAAAGGCTATCAAGTAGGTTTAGATACAAATGAACCTATGGATGTGGTTAATCTAAAATGTGAACCTGATTTAATTCCTACCCTAATTCGTGAACGAGGAATCTACCTTGCGTATCATATGAATAAACAACACTGGATCTCGGTGGATATTGAAAGATATGAAGATTTAGTAAAGCTAAAGATGATGGTGGATATGAGTTATCGATTGGTAGGGAAGAATTAGGAAGATTTCAATTAATATAAATATATGCAATATATTAGGAGCTGAGTTTTATGGAAATATTGTATTAGCTTTATTTTTAGCTGGTGCATTAAGTTTTACCAGTCAAGCAAGAACCTCTGAAACAGTTCATTCTGGTGATGGTATTGGATCCTATAATGGATGGATTGTTGCTGATATGTCTATGGAAAATGTTGTTGTATCAAGTGTAGCATCTTATTCAATGCGTACTTTTAAAGACTATGGATTAGTTCCTGTACAATATTGTTCATCTGGTGGCAGTCATTTGGGTTCTTATTATACTTATTATGTAAATCCATATAATGATTGCTTGATAATTGGTAGAGCTGGAATGACATCACATAGTATAATTTATGATGACAATCTAAAGAGTTATTCTGAAACTAGCAAATTTGTACGCTATACTGATATGGGGGAACATCAAGATTTATATAGACGTATTATAAATATAGGTAAAAAAGAATTTGCAAAATACCAAAATATGCTAAAGTAATTTTATATAAAAAAGCATGTGAAAGCTAGTTAAATAGATTCACATGCTTTTAGCTTTATATGTACTTTTTATGGGGGCATGTACAACAAGGCAAATAACCATTATTAATTGACTCTGTACGTGTAACAAAGTAAATTTTATTATTTTTGTTCATGCGAGAGATTTGTTAATTGGCAGGAGAGGGTATTTGTATAGAAGATATATTAATAAAAGAGATATTTTTATACATGGTGCTAATAATAATATAAGATGTAGTTAACTTTAAGATAAATAGAAATATGAATTTAATATGAAGTAAAGGTTGAATATATATTAAGAGTTTAGTATTCTATATATAGAATACTATCTTTATATGGGGGATTTATATGCTAGTCGAAAATGAAATTAAGAAAATTATTATTGATGAATTTACAAATCTTATTGAGAATATAGAAGGCGATTTTAAAAAGAATTTTAAAAAAAAATCTTTTAATTTTTTATTATCTCAAATGGATTGGCAAATTATAGCACATATGGTTTTTGTGAGTAGTTTTGAATCAAAAAGTGGGTTTGCTATAGAAAATACTGCACGACGTATTGCACAAATAAGGTATGGCGAAAGAAATGTTCCAAGTATAGTTAATCCAAGGGATCTAGATTATGAAGGTAGAATTAACTTTAATGGAACTGGTCAAATTGTAGTGACTGATGTTGAGACTGATAATTCTAATTTAGCTGGTGAAATAGCTCAATTTCGTGCAAATAATATGTCTAGGCAGAGGGGGGAAAAAAGTAGCTTAAATCATGATAAAATTAATGAGCAACTACTCCCGCTTTCTGAGAAATATAAAAATAATAAAAATTTATACTCGAAACCAGTTGACTTAGCATTCTACAATGGTGAAGAATGGATTATTTGTGAAATAAAAGCAGGCGGAGATTTGGATAGTTCTAATGCTCCATCAAATGTTGAAAAGTTATTAAAAATATATGTAGATATGGGGGTTAGTAATTGTAAAGCCTACTTTGCTACTATATATAATAAAGATGGAGAAGGGAATACTTGGAAAGGTGCAGTGAAAAAACATTTAGAGTATCCATCAATGTTTTTAATTGGTAAAGAATTTTGGCTAAGTATTTTACCAGATGGAGTTACTTTTGATAAATTCCTAGAGCTATATAAATCTGCCCTTGAAGATATTGATTTAAATAATAGAATTAATTCTATGATAAATTCTATTGAGTGGTAATGTTTATATATGATTTATATTTTCTAATCTGTCTAATGTTGCATTAAAATATACTGGGTCTATTTCACACCCTAAGAATTTACGTTTGAGGTCTAGAGCTGCTACACCAGTTGAACCAACTCCCATAAACGGATCAAAAACTATATCTTTTTCATTACTAGCTATTTTTATTAAATGTTTTAATAATCTTAATGGTTTTTGTGTCGGATGTTTAGGATTTTGCAACCTTTCAGGTTTCATGCAAATAGGACAAGAAAAGTGGTTATGCATTTCATTTTGTTTAGTAAAATTCCATTTATGTCCTTTATTCCAAAGACAAATAATCATCTCACAACTATTTAAAAAACCATTTTTATATATTTTAGGTACGGGATTTGTTTTATGCCAAATAAAATATTGAAATGTATCAAATTCTTTATCAAATACTTCATGCCATTTACCGATTAAATTATAGCTAGTAAATATAAATATATTTCCATCAGGTTTTAATATTCTTTTAAAGTCAGTTAGAAAAATACTTGGGTTTATTTCTTTCTCATCCCAAGATGCAATATTATTATTAAGTGGCGAACGATTTTTGAGATTTATATTGCCTCTAGAATATTGTGCAATATTATATGGTGGATCTGTCAGAATTAAATCGATTGAATTATCTGGCATTGTTTTGAGATATTCAGTGCAGTCTTGATTATATATTTTATACATTAATAAATCCTCGAGTTATGATTTAAGTCGTAATTTGAAATCATTAAATGTGTACTTTCTTTATTATTACGATTTTTAAAACTTACAGAATATGTTTTATCAAAAGTATTATAAAAAATACTGTTGTTATTTTCAGGGTATAATGACCTTATTAATTTAGTATCCTTAATTACTAATAACCATTTTGCTGTAGTGATTGATTTTAGACTATTAGCAAGACGTATTTGGTCACATTCATTAAAAGTATTTAGATCGTAAGTAGAAAACTCAGTATCATAAGGTGGATCTAAAAATATAAAGTCATTTTTTTCAAAGTGAATCTTTTTAAAAAAGTCTTGAAAATCTAGATTAGAAATTGTTGTATTTTTTAATCGTTTAATTAAAGCAGGTGATTTAATGTAATTAATCTTTTCAGTTAAGTCTTTGTTATTGTAGCTCATACCTCCATAAGGTACATTAAATTCATTATTCTTATTAAATCTAAACATTGATGAATAACAGAATTCTCTTATAAAAAAGAAAAAAGCAGAGTTTAATGGAGTTAAAGAATTATAAAGTTTACGTACTAAATTGTAATAAGAGGTTTTTGTGGCTGTTTCAAGAAGTTCTTGTTGATTACTTTCAGATATTACTATACTTTGAGCTCGCTGTTTTATTATAAAATTTTGTTTCCTATTTAGTGACTTCTGTAAATCTACTTTAAATACATTATGTAAATTAAATTGATTTACTAAATCTAATGATATATTATCTACTACTTCCTCAGCTTTTGAAAAAACTGTTAAATTCCTATTTTTTTGCAATACATTTGTTATTTCAATCCAATCAAGATTAATTTTATTAATTAACTGAAAAAATTCAGGAGATTCTTTTTGAATGGATTCATATAGATTTATTAGCTGTGTTGAATAGTCATTTATATAGTAATGTTCTACATTATTCATACTAAAATAAACCGACCCACCACCAATAAATGGTTCAAAATATCTTTTTATATTAGCTGGAATTACAGGGGTAATATATTTCAACTCTCTTGATTTTCCTCCAGGATATTTTAAGAAGGGTTTTAAAGTAATTGATTGCATTATAAGAAATCCTTTCGTAATAGTGAAGTTTGGTAATATCTTTCGGCTATTATTATACAGTAAATATAATATGGTAGATATATTTATTTTATATGTAAAATAAATCGTTATGTTTAGAATATTATGACTATATAAGTATATTTATTAAGAGCGATTATGTAGGATATAAAAGATAATTTTAGCTATTTTATAAAAGTCTTATTTTATACTTATTAAGCTTAATATATCGGCTTTAATGATAAAAGTAAATAGATGAGAGGCTCTTAATAGACACTTAGGTAACCTATGGGAACCTCTTTCGTTTCACAATTAGTTTGGGGTATTTAATATTATTTTTTACTATGATATAATTTATATCATAGTGAGGCAGAAATGGTTTGGTCGCCAGACTTCGCTTCTAGAATTTAATGTTGAAGAAACGGTCTGACTTCTATGTCGGGCCTTTTTTCATACCACGATTAGAAAGCTAGCTTTTAGCTAGAGGTCAATCACTTTGCTGCCATGATAATGGTCGCCACAAGTATGCCAAAGGAAATCATTAACGATAACACTTTGTATGTACTCATATTGATCACCGCCAATCTCTAGAAGATTAGCAAAGGCTGGACCCA